>Ga0187852_1000398_pt1 | contig 47155 bp, 48 predicted proteins | sample June2016WEW_6_40_FD_134511 | JGI IMG/M metagenome (GOLD analysis project Ga0187852, IMG submission 134511) | Peatland microbial communities from SPRUCE experiment site at the Marcell Experimental Forest, Minnesota, USA - June2016WEW_6_40 | ecosystem: Environmental > Terrestrial > Soil > Wetlands... | reverse complement strand
CCAGAAAACGCACCGCCTCATGCGAAGCTGGAATTTCAGTGTCAGGGAAATCGCCAAAATGGACCTCTGTTACGCCCAGTTTAGCTAAGGCGGCTCTGGCTTCACCGCATCGCTGGCAGCCGTCTCCACTTTGCTCTCCTTTAGTCATTGTAACTGCAACGACTCTTGTTCCGTCCTTGACTGCTTCATGAATGGTGCCTCCGCAGCCTAATTCAATGTCGTCCGGATGTGCTCCGATTGCAATTATCACTTTAGATTTGAAAGTAATTTTATTCTCCTCCAGTTTTTTTTGCATTTTTAAAATTGTTAACGTGAAATTTCTGAAGAATTTGATGATAAGCCTTCCAAAAAGGAACTCCAAAGATGCCAAGGTTCAATCTGTTTTCTCAAAAATAACCTTTTGATTTGCCGATTCCATGCTTGTTCTCCATGTTAAAGTTTAAGTATTTTCAAGGATTGTTCGCAGCTTCATCTTGAGCTGACATTGTGGGAGCGACCTCTGCCGTTAAAACACTATCCAATTGTTACAATTTCTTTGTAGTCTCATTTTTTTCAAAAAATAATCAAGAATTATTCATTGATCAGCTAAACTCTGCTATTAGTTTTTTGTTTGGGCTTTCATAAATCCGAACATCCAACTGGTCATTTTGAAACAAAAATGAAATGGTAACAGAAAAAGGCTTTTGTCACCAAATAACCTGTATGCCTTCAAAGAATAAAGCGAGCCGGCTATGAAGCCTGCAGGAGGATTCATCCTTGCAAGAGAATACGCATCTCGACTCCTATGATAGAGCTGTTCGCAATGGTAACCGTACCAATAGTATTTTTTCCACAAATCGCCCAATGTTGATAGTCCATTATGGAATTCGTAGAAGACGGCGTCATTTACCTGTATCACCCATCCCGAATTCAGAATTCTAATAACGGCATCTATATCTTCGCCAGCTCCCTTGAATTTGTCGCTGAATCCATTTACCTGCCGCAATGCTTCAACTCTGAAAGTTGCTCCTCCCGTGCCAACTAGCTTTCTAGCCCTCCACAAGTAACTTCGGGGTTCGTTAAACATAAAGTGTTTAACCATATAGGGGGTCAGTTCTAAATTAAGCACAAGATTTCCAGGGACAAAACCGGTAAACCCAGTTGTTATTCCCACTTCGGGGTTTTTCTCCATGAATTCTACTTGCTTTCTTATGTAACTTTTCGTTATTATTTCGTCGGAATCTACCCAAGTTATGTATTTGCCATCAGCATTATTCAGAACCAGGTTCCTTGCTTTACCCAAACCTTGCCATCCTGTTTTGAAGACCTTAATAGGAATGTCCGTTTTTGACACGAAGCCTTCTGCAATTTTCGGGGTCTGATCTGTGCTGCCGTCATCGATAATAACAAGCTGCATTTTTTCATGGGGAAAATCCTGAATGTCTATGCTTTCTAACGCGTTCGGCAACATATTTTGGCAATTCCGTACGCACATGCCAATCGTAACTGTTGGCTTCATTTCATTCACTCCTTGTTAGGTTGGCTTACGGACTATTTGATGCATAAGTTGCGTTTTATGTTGAATTTGGGGTAAGCTACGTTTATTAGTGTCCAGCGTTTAAGTGTTTATTGACACTTAATACACAATACATTGCTCGGGCACGTCAAAGGTTGATGGAAAAATGTCGCACTCTAGACCACGCAGAAGAATACTAACTCTAGCTTTGCTGCTAGTCCTGCTAATTTCATTCTTTGTCTCATTTCAGACCCTGCCTCTAGGCAACGCCACAAACGTGGCTACCTACACTTTTTCAAGTTCAGGATCAATAAGCGCACTCTTGCCAAACCAGCTTTTAAGCTCAGGATGGGAAAACAGCGGCGGCACAGATGTTACTGACGGCGGCTTGTGGACTTATTCTGGAAGTGGCGCTTCTGTGGTTACAAGCCCTGTCCATAATGGGCTCTACGCTTGCAGTTTCACAGCGGCGAATGGCGGTTACTACAGTTACGTTCATGCAAACATAGCTGATTCTTCTTCTCAATGCAACCTTAGATTCTACGTTGATTTCTCCAGTTTGCCTTCGGACGGTTCATGTCCTTTAGCGTATATAGGCACAAGTTACGGGAGCGGCGCGAACGGCATTAGGTTGGAGTTAAATAATAATGGGGCAGGGACGGTTTTCCATATTGACGATTGCTACGGGAACAGTTATGCGTCTGGAACAACCATCCTGAAAACAAACACTTGGTACTGTGTAGAATTACAAGCAGCTGAAAGCAGCACTACGGGTTCTCAGTTGTATCTGAACGGCAATCTTGAAATCCACTCTACTGCTAGTAGTCATGGTTACACCTTCACGAGTGTCGGTGTTGGAATACCTACATACGATGGTTCCATAAGCGGAGGGGTTGACGCAAACAGCAATCACGGTGGAAACACGGTAAGCCTTGTGATTGATAGTGCTGTCGCCAGCATCAGCTACATTGGGACCTCGACGGCCCAAACAAGAATTACGTTCAGCAGCTCACCAAGCTACAATGCTACGCGAGCGGGAGGCGTTACGCAATTCCAAATATCTGTAAGTTCAGGTTCAGGAGTCGCAGGATACGTTTTCTTTAATGGCCTGTCAAACTCAACTTACATCCCCGTTGCAGGTGCACCTGCATCTTTGCTAATCAGTTCAACCGAAACTCTCCCTTCTTCTGGCACTGTCTCGGTGGAGTGGTATGTTAAAGGAACTGATGGAACATGGGGTAGCAGCGGATTATTCACGTTTCCAGTTTTTCAGATGGCTCAAGTTTTGACGGCAAACGGAAACAAGCTTTATCTAAGCAACGGAAAAAGCATTGTTCTTCACGGTGTAGATTACACCTACTTCTTAGATAACCCAAACGGCAGTTGGATGCTGCCAGATGGCACGGTTGAATGGCAAACTTGGGACACAACAGGAGTAAATGATTTCATAAATCTTTGCCAAGCTTGGAATGTGAACGTGGTAAGAGTGATTCTTACGGTTCAATTCTGGGATGTTAATTATGCGCTGTATGAAAGTCATTTGACTTATTTTGCAAACCAACTTCAACAGAAAGGAATTTTCGTTGACTACTGCTTTTACCGCAACAACGCCAGTGAATCCGAACAGGGCGGTGTTTTACCTTGGCAGGATAACGGGAACGGGTACATTAACAACCAGCAAGATTTCATAAACTTATGGTCAAATTTCTCAGCAGTATTCGCCAATTCCCCTAATGTCTTATTTGAGTTTTGGAACGAACCGAGCGGCAACGCAGCCAACGAAGCATCCTGGATGAGTATAACGCAAAGCTGTATTAATGCAGTTAGGGCTACAGGTGCTTCTAACCCGATTGTTGTACAGTGGGGCGATGGTCTAGGTTACGATTACTCAGCCTACCCGAGCACTGCAGGAACTCAAGGCATGGATATGAGTTTCGTGACCGCTTATCCATTAAAAGACCCTGCAGGAAACATAATATACAGCGACCACATTTACCGCAACGCGTTTAGAAATTCTACAGATAACTACGCGGAGCCGTACCTTATGGACGATGCAACGGGTTTCAATATGCTTCAAGGATTGAACTTGACTGGGGTGCTATCTGTTGCTCAAAGTCACCCTGTTTGGATGGGCGAGATAGGTGACAGGCTCTGGGGTATGCCTGACAGTTCTACTTATGAAGATGCTTGGTTCAACAACACGCTAGCAATTCTTGACGAATACGGAATCGGATATGCTGGTTGGGCTGCTCCTCCCTGGCGATCTGGCGTTGGCGAACAATATGGTTTCGTCGTGGGCGGAAGCGCAAACTATGCTTTGGACAGTTCGGGCACGATTTTGATCAACCATCTTAAGGGCGAAACCTACTCCGCGTGGATTGAATCACAACCCGCCAATACCCAAACATCAGTTTCATCTGTACAGACGGAGCCAAGCAATGTCTCGTTCATGATGGTAAACACATGCGTAACCTTACCAAATATGCCTAACGCGAAAAAAGTTTCATAGACCATCGGGCAAGTGCTATTTCTACTGTTTTAATCTCATTAAACGCCGATCAGGTTGATTCCAGATTCTGGAAAACTCTATTTAAAGCAGAAGCAATGCTGCGCCAGTCGTACTCGTCAACAGCTATTTTTCTGCCTGATTTTCCCAGTTGCGTTGCCAACTGCTTGTCGTTTAACAGTTCAATCAACTTGGATGTAAAGACGTCCAGGTCATCTTCGATTATAAGGTGAACGCCGTTTTTAACCTTCAAACCCTCAGAGCCGAGCTTAGTCGAAACCACGGGCAAACCACATGAAAGATATTCAAGGATTTTCAGCCTAGTTCCTGAACCATTAAACAGAGGAGCGACGGCAACATCTGAAGCTGCGAGAATCGGTGGAACGCTGTCAACGGTCCCTGTGAAAATCAAGTTGGGATAAGTAGTTCCAGCAATTCTGCCAACAACGAGAAATTTGGCGTCTTTGACAACTTTCGTGACTTCGGGCGCTATTTTCAAGGCAATGAGGCGGACAGCTTCTTGATTGGGAGTGTACTCCATATTCCCGACAAATACGACGACGCGATGACCAATTAACCCGTATCGCAGCCGAATTTCTTCGGCATTCTGAGATGGAGAAAAAGCTTTAGTGTCCACGCCATTCGGAATAACTTGAATGCGATCTTTGTCCATCCCCAGTGAGCATAAAAACTGTTTTTCTTTTTCCGAAACAACCAATATCGCGCTGGCAAATCGATAAATTATTTTTTCAATGGAGGTTTCGAAGGTTGTTCTCAGAAAATTTCTGTTTTTGACTCTTAAAGCTTGAAAAGTGTCATGGCAATCGATAACGACTGGTTTTCTGAAAACTTTGGCCACTATAGGGATTAGCAGTAGTCCAGAGGATTGTTGCTCGAACTGCACTACATCTGATTTACGGATAATTTGAGAGGCTTTTAAAATAAATAGCGGATCATAAAAGAACAGTGTTGTTGGTCTTATTACGCCGAGGATTTTGCTGATTAATTTTAAAAGTGTCTTGGGAAGGAAGCCTTTGTAACTTCGCACTGTTATGCCGTCAATGCGTTCACATGATTCAACGTATTTAGGGATTATCAGCTCAACATGATTACCTAAATCGGCAAGTTGTTTTGACAAGTTATATATTCGCACTGATGCGCCTGTGTCTCTTTGCATTGAATCTTCGAAAGAACTCAGAATGCAGATTCGCATTAAACTTGCACGCTCAAAGTCCAAAACGCATATTAGATGTAATTAGAGCCTCACCCGAGTATTGGTTTGGCTGGAAATTTTGTTTTTGGATCCCTTGCATGAATTTGTAAACGCGTCAAAAGCAGTTCCTTCTCTTTTTTTTCGGCAATCACGAGCAAACTCCCAAACTGAGACTTAACGAGTGGAACGTGTGTGAATACCTGACCAAAAAGGTTCAAAATTCTGAACAAAAAAGGACTTTTGCGCATCACTGACGCACTTATCTCCATCGGTAACTGAAAAATATAGTATATTTTAACTTCTACGTTTCTTTTCTTCAAGAAGTATTTGATTTGCAAAGCACTAAAACCAAGGCTGTTATACTCCACCATTTTATAACTGTGTACTTCAAAGCGCTTACTCACCATCCTTCTTTCACGCCGATACTCCACAAGCCTGTGCAAGAAGCTGTCTTTGTTGGGCTCCAGAAAGGCGAACGCTCCAGCGACACGCAACATTTCATCCATGCATTTGTATATGTTAGGAAAGTGATGTGCGCTTTGATAAATTGTTACAACATCAAAAGCGCCTGATTTAAAGGGCAAAGTTAATGCATCGCCCGTGATTAGACCAAAATTTGGAGAGTTTCCTTCGGTTTTCAAGTATAGACGCAACATCTGGCGACTAATGTCTAGTCCTATAATTTCGCGGCAATCACGCTTGTACCATTTCAGATGCGCAGCAGTTCCACTACCCAACTCGCACACGCGTTTATCTTTTATGCCAACTTGCTTCTCAATTAAAGAGTAGGCAATACCGTAGTTAAAATCTTCCACCCTGCTCCAGAATTCGTCTTTTTTTCCTGCAGATGTACCGAACCTATCGTATGCTTCAAGGTTAGATTGTTTAACAATTGAATCTTGGGAAGACGTTCTTAATATCACTCCTCAGGTGTCATCGAGGCTTGGAGGGATTATGTCGTCGGTTATTCGGCTGTAGCCCTTGATGAAGGAAAGTTGTAGACCCATTTTTAGGCGGGCATTAAAGTTATTTTCCGTTGGGAAGTCTTTGCTGAAATTCTCAATCCTTTCGCCTAAAACCTGGATGTCTCGGGGATTTCCCAGATTTTCTTTGATTGCTTCTTTTAGAAACTTTATTTTTGAAGGTTTGTAACCCATGATTTGCGCAGCTGTCCAGTCAACGGCGAAAGTGTTTGTGCCTGCCATGATGAGATTAAGCTTCACAGGGAAGCGTCCAAGGGCAACTAACCCGTCAACCAGGTTCAAGTGGGGTTTTAGAACTTTGTTTATGGCAACTATGGTTTCTGATAATTGGGGATGATAGGTAACTTTGCGTGGGTATGCAATTGCGCCGAACAGGTTCTTCATTGCACAGCTGATGTATGTGGCTCGCATTACTTTCAGTTTGGGCATATTGATGAACAGGTTAGATTGGAGTAGTGACTGAGGAACTTTGAGGGCTATTTTGCGTCCATTAACTTGAATTTCCTTTTCTTCGATGATGTCTTCTGAAAGGTTGAAAAGTTTTACTTTTTTCTGTTCTGCAAGCTTTGCGTAGCCTAAAATGGGAAATGCGAATTTTGTCTGCATTGCTGAGGCGTCAGCTTCGGCAAGTTTAATTTCAACGTCATTTCCGTATACTTCTCTAAGATGGTCGATAACTGCGCTTACGAGTAGCGGATCTGTTGTTTGTCCTGTTGAAGCGTTCCAATAGTAGCACAAGTTCAGTTTGATAATTACCGAGTTTATTTTGGACGGGAACGTAAAGCGTGCGAGGTCTAGAGCTTTTGCCACGTCTGCTTTTAGGCTGGTGGATCCTGCTTTAACTAAGCTGACATCAGTTTCCATTGTTTTTTCGCCCGTTCGTGTTTTTGTAAAACTTGTATGCGTCTTCAATTATCTGCACGGTTTTCAAGCCATCAAAGACTGTAACTGGCGGCTCAGTATCTTTTTCTATGCATTCAAAAAATGAAGTTAGTTCTTTGTAGTAGGCCTCCCAATAGTATGTGTACGATAGGCGCCGCACTTTTCTGCCAGAGATACGATTCAGGACGTTTTTAGCGCCTTCTTTGACGGCGTGGCTGTACATTTTCTTAGGCACAAGATCTTCAGTTGAAAGGAAGCCGGCATCTCCGTGTAAGATTGCTCGGAAATTGTACTTTGGAAAGACCGATTTTTGATACCAGCCCACGTTAATTATGCCTCGTATTGAAGATTTTGTTGTTGAAAGCATCACTGTAGCGCCTTCTTCAACTGGAAGGTCATACTTATAGCTCAAATCGGCAAAAATAACCTCCGCGTCTTCCTTTGTGAAAAAATTGAATAGGTCAATCATGTGATATCCTATATCGGTTAAGGCGCCGCCGCCCGATTTCTGTGGGTCAAACCACCAGTCAGCAACTGGCGCGGGAACACGCGGGTGCGAGAAAGGTCCATTTAAAATCTCTTCTATCGTGGCTACTTCCAAGTTTCCAATGGTCCCTTTTTCCAAGTCTGCTTTGATTTTTTCAACTGCAGGAACAAACCGTAAATTGTGTCCTATCATGAATTTTCTTCCGCTGTTTTGCACCAGTTTGACGATGTCCTTGCACTGTTGGACGTTGATGGCGAGGGGTTTCTCGGTAAAAACATTTAGGCCGCTTTCCAGAGACAGTCGGATTGCGTCAAAGTGAAGAAAATTAGGAATCGAGATGATAACTGCATCTAAATTGTCTTTCTCTTTATTTAGAAGTTCAACATAGTCAGGGTAAGTTTTAGGTACGCCGAGGTTTTGCACTTTAGTGAGGGTTTTCTTTGAGGCATCAGCGGCAGCAACCACTTTAACTTCTTTCATGTGCAGACAATCAACTAGATGTTGCTTGCCCATTTGCCCTAGACCGATAAAACCAACGTTAACCATGGGTCTTCACTTTGTTCAGATTAGATTTTTTTCTTTCAACGCATTTGCCGTTATGAGAGTTCGCGATTCTTGGACTGTTGTCCAGAGTTTGAATTTTTTCCTAGTGAAGAAGGAACCTAAGGCGAATAACAGTATTAGGTTATCTTGAATTGCTTCAAAAATTGTTGTTCTTGCTCTCTTGACTAAAAGCGCTGCACCGAACAGAACCAGCAATGCCAAGAATAGCAAAGGGTATTGGATAAATACGAAAACAGAAATCACTGCCAGAGCGGTAAGTATTAACGGGTTAAATATATGTAGAACAATTTGAGGAATTGCTATACGCTTTGGAATCACGAGTTTCCTTCGGAGCATTAAGTTAAGACATTTGGCTTCCAAGTGCTGGAGATTGCTTGCTCGCCTAATTTTCAAGGCTATCTTGTTTCTCCAGAGCGTCGGAAACGGAGTATAGAACCCTACTTCTGGTATCAAGAGCGTTCGTTTGTTCATCTGTACTATATTCAAAGCGGTTCCTGAATCGTCCACTTCTGGGTCAAATTCAGTGACCAGTTCGCGTTTGAAAGCTGCAAACCCGCCGTGGAAGAAGATTGTAGAATGGACTTTTGATTCACCGGTTTTGACGGCCTTCATGTTGTCGTCGTAGAGTTGCTCGCCGCGGGTAACCCATGAATCCTGCGGGTTGAGAAGTATTTCCCTGGCAGTAATTGCGCCGATTGAAGGGTCAGACAGATACGGTATCGCCTTCAGCAGAACGTCTGAAGACCAGAAGCAATCTGCATCTGAAACTACAATAACGTCGGCGGTTAAGGATTTCAATGCAAGATTCAAACATTTAGTTTTACCCAAATGTGTTCTACTGTCGAATATGCCTATTTTCAGACTTTGATTGGACGCGGTAAACTTTCGGACTTCATCTAAAGTGCCGTCTGTTGAAGCATCGTTTACAAGTATAGCCTCGACTTTTTCTTTGGGATATATGACCTTGCTCAGATTCAGCAGTTTGAGTTGAATCGTTTTCTCTTCATTGTGCACGGGAACCAAAATGGCAACCGAAGGCTGATATGTCTCATCAATCTTGAGATTCCATGGTTTTTTTGCCATAGTTCTCGTGTAGAAAAAGTAAGCGCCTGAAAAGCCTATGCAGAATATGCCAACGAAGAGCCAGATTAGAAGTAGTAACATTTCCGCGCCGCCCATTTTTCCGATCTATTCTGCCGAAAAAACAAATTTTTACACTGTCATATTCAATGGCAGATTAACGTAGCGGTCATTGTACTGGAGGCTGCCGGTGCTGTTGTACATCCAGAGTTCAAAATAGAGGTTTCCATAGAAACCGGATGGCGCCTGAGTTCGATAAGTTGTTGAATATCCATTTAGGTTTAAGACTGCATCGTTAAGAGTCATTTGATTGAAATTAACTTGTGAATTAGCCCACTGTACATTGTACGTGAATGAGAACGTGATCGGAAGTTCCAACGTGGCTTTATTCGGAACAAAAGCAGTTAAATTATAGAGCGAAGGCATGTTCACCGGCGTATTGTTAAAACTGCCTGCATAAGGCATCACGTCGTTTCGCAACTTGACCTCGACTACGTAATAGCCGATGTTTCCCAAGTGATTGGCTATGTCCAGGTACACCGTGTAGTTCTGGTCTTCTATGATGTTTGAGGGGTAATTGTTTGCTGTGTGAGCAGAATCAAGAAGCCAAAGTTCGGTGTAGAAACTTGTTTGAGGCGAGGTGATGACCCGTTGGAGTGCAGGCGAAGCCACAAACAACGCTAAAAGCGCGGTGACCACGATGATCAGGACTTTTAACTTCAGAAGTCTCATTCGAACGTACACTCCCTCAGTTTGCGTACTTCTTTTTTAGTTGAAGCCACACACCGTAACCGGCGCCCACGACAACTAAAGCCCCAACAATGGATCCAACAAGAATAATTGATTTTTGACTCTGTTGCTGCTCTCCGCTTGCTTTTACGGCATTTGCTTCAGAAAGGAAGTTGCTGAGAGTACTTTGACATTGACCAGCGTAATTTACAGCGGAGTCATAATTGCCGTTGGAATAAGCCAACTCCGCGTTTGACAGCGATTTGCCTGCATTATTAAGAGAAACCTCTAACGCTGTGATGTTGGCTCCTGTCGATTCAGCTGCTTGTGCAGCCTTGTAACAGTTGAGCATCGTGTTCTGCGCTGAATCAACTGCTGTCCTTGCATCTGTCTGCGTTGACCCCATTGCCACTGAGGAAAACGAGGCTAGAAGACACAGAACCAGAAGCGCAGCGAATGTGATACCTTTTATGTGGTAGATTCTCAAATTCTCTTAATTCCTCTCTGTTAATCTCGCATTAATGAAAACTTCGCGTTTTTATGGTTTTCGTGAGAGCAGACGTTATTTTAAGGCGTAGGCGGCTGAGCTTCTTGGTTGAACAACACTTCATATCTCTGGCAAATATCACAGGTCGCGGTTATTCTATATGAGGTTCTTTCCTACATAAATTGAAATTGACACAGAAAAGCTAATTTGGCAACCACGCTGGAAGACAAATATTGACCTGCTCCATCGTTTAGAAGTTTGCCTTAAAGAGCGAAAACAGCTCCCGCGCTTGCTGTTCCTTAGATACCCCGATAATTGCACCTCTTAGGTTCTTGAGACTAGATATGTAGCTGAGTGCTTCTGGCGGTTTAAAGTACCCTGCAGCCAGCACGCTAATGGCTAGGACTATGGGGCTGCTAGTGCTTTGAAGGGTTTTTTCGCATTCCTCTCTTGAAGGATTCATTTGGAACCCCGCTTTATTGAACTGCGTTGCTATCAGTGTCTGGTCCAAGTCTATTTGCCATTCCTTGAATTTTTTCACGAGGTAGGGAAAATTGCGAGTGTTGAAGCCGGGAGTAATGCCCTTTGCCGAAAGATATGATATGTAGGATTTGAAGAGCCAATCAAAGTTCAGGGACAGAGACATGTCGGTAACGACTTCGTGGAGAATGACGGAAGAAAGTTTTGCCTTTTTACGGGTGGCTGACTGGATTCTTGAAATCTCATAAGCCAGATAAGCCTTCAATAGGCCTTCAGGATTCACCGTGATTACGGAGCCAAAACCACCCAACATGGCGCCGAAGTTTCTGGAGAGAATCATTTGCTTCTCCAGTTTTCTTGCCAATCCAGGTGTTCCCACTTGGGCTGCTATTCTGACGTATTCGAATGCGTAGGGAATTATTGGATACAGATTTGTTTGGTTTAGCCAGTTTTTTTCACGCATTTTATTGAGAATTAGCAGTGTGGTGTCGCTTACAGAGAAGGAAAAGCCGTCTGCGCCGTTTTCTATGGCTGTCTTTACGATGTTTGCTTTTTCTGCGGCTGAGTCTCCCAGGGACCTATCTCGAGCTCGTTCTTGGGAGAGGTGGCTTATGCCGTGGAACGGGTTATCTCCCACGAGCAGGATTTTACTTTGTTTGCTTGTCATTGCGGTGAACTCCTGCTTAGCAACTGGTCTATGAAGTTATCGACTTTTGCAGCTGTCTCAAAATTTGGCTCGCATTTTTGGTTTGCAAGCAATGCATCCATGAAATGCCTGTTTTCTCTGAAGTATTCGGCTTCACCCATTGAAAAGTCCACATTGTCATGTAGGTCATGTCTGAACCATTTTTTGGGTGCAGCGTCAACTGGTGTTAGGATCAATCTGTCGTCGTTAACCTGGATTTTTCCTTTTTGGCACTCGATTGTCAGACCGAATTCTGGCATGTGGTAATTAGGCATTCGTTGAGATATTTCAAATTGCCCAGTTAGCCCTGCCGATGTTGCAGCCATGAACGAAAACGGTGGCTCGCCATCTTTTTCCGTCTGGACTGCAGACGTGACGTCATGCAACTCTAAATCGCCAAGCAGCCAGAACGCCAGGTCTATCACGTGGCAGCCTATGTCTCTGATGGCGCCGCCTCTTGAAGCGGTTAATTTGGAATTTTTGGAGAGCTCAACAAAATCTGAAGAGTATGCGTACGCCTTGAAGGATGTTGGTTCGCCGAGGTTTCCTTGCGTTAACAGTTCTTTAGCTTTCTCGAAGATCACGTTGAACCTTTTCATGTAACCAACCATGGTTATGCTGTCAACGTTTTTTGCGGCCAGGCACAGTTCTTTTGACTGGGTGTAGTTTTCTGCAAGAGTTTTCTCGACAAAAATATTGCGAGCGATTTTTTTGGCATACAAACTTTTAACTATGAATGAATGGGAGGGAATGGGCGTTGTAACGTAGACTGCGTCAAGGTTTAGCTCTGAGAGTTTGTTAAAATCGTTCAATATACTAATGTCGGTGCCTTTGAAGGCGCTCTTGAAGAGACGGTTCATTAATCCGCTTTTATCGCAAAGCGCAACAAGTTCAACATCTTTCATAACGTTAAGTAGGCTTGCATGTAGCAAACCCATTTTGCCTAGTCCGATAATTGCAGTTCTTACCTTTTGATTCGCCATATTTCTCGTAAGCACTCCATGGATTGTTTGGTTCTTGTCAATAATTTGATAGCAAAAATGGGAGTTTCGCGTGAAAATGATAAACAATAGCGCCCGTGGCACTTTCAGCTGCGTTGAAATATTATACAAGGCTTTTTCATTGCACAGACAGGTTCTTTCAGGTTTTATGATTCCAGCTTGGACTTTAAGGAATCCCTCTCTGACAAGAGCAGATAAGAAGCATAGTCAGCCCAATTCATGGCGCCTGAAATTCGCAGAGCTTGATTCTTGTCATCACCAATGCTCCTCACTTTCTTGAGTTGCACTAATAAACCTAACGTTGAAAAAATGGGCAATCCAATCTTAAAAATCTCATCTTTTCTTTTTTGCAGGCTGAAAATGCGCCTATAACCCTAATAACGGTGTTTGCAACGCCCTTTCATCTAAAATGCGTTTAGCGTCACATTTTGGAAAATACCAATTAAAAATATCTAAATGTGTAAAAAGAAGAAATTGAGGATGGCGCGTTTAATCTTTCTTGCGCCTTACTATCCTTACTGTGCCGAACGCTGCTAGTCCTGCACCTACTGCTGCAAGAGCCCCAATTGCGTATTCTGGAAATACGAAGACTGAAGCGACTTCAATCGGAACTATGAACTTTCCATTGAGTTCAACAGCATAGTTCCCATTAGCGGCAGGAACCCACGTTACTGGTGTTTGTGCGCTGGGAGTTGCAAGATTGTAACTAAGTTGTGCAGTTGGTCCAAATACTACTGTGTTGGTGTCAAGGTCTACTACCGTAATCACTACCGTTCCGCTAGTTAGTGGGAATGTGCCGGCAATTTCTGAATTCCAGAAGATGTACACTGTTTGACCAACCCCAAAAGTTTGTACTTCGGAGGTAGAGTCGCGTGGAGAAGCCACGGCCTGTGTCCAAACGTTGCCAGTAGTCGCTGTTGGTCCTGTTGCCGCCGCAAGACTCATCGCTGCGGCAATAAGAAGCAAGCTAAGAATTGCTATTGCAGCTATTCGGGATATTTTTGTTTTGTTCATTTTATTTTTTACTCCTTCCTGATTTTTTTACCTAAAATTGTTATTGATCAATAGACTAGTGAACGATTGCTTATAAAGATATACGGAAAATTGCCGACAATTATCTATGCCCATCCATTTTTGCCTGATTTGACACATTGAAATTGCGAAGGTACTTGAAAACTTGGAAGTGGCGACCGTTTTCACGCCTCTTGTTCCCTATCCGCGGTCGGTTCAGAGAAGTCATCAAACCCTATTTTCCTGCACATCATTCCCAACTTTTCTCGCTCGGAACCCAGGGTTTCAAGCAGCTTTTGAACCTCAAGGTAACGCTTGTAATAGTCCTTGTACTGCTTCAGGAACGCTTTCCCATCTTCTGTTAACTCGTACGTAGACGCTTCAAGGTGAACAAAACCGACCCTCGTCACCGCATCCAAGTATTTCTCGAGAAGCTTAAAACTCAAATTCGCTCGAAACATTATGCGTGTTTTCGTCGCTCCGGAATTTGTCGCTTCTAGAATAGCTGCAAAAATGCTTATGCGGTCACGATTTTTACCCATTCAAACACACCCAAACAATCAAAAAACCAAACGGAGAAACCTGTCAACCAAGATAGTTCGTAGTAACACGCTAAGCGTGCCCTACCGAATCCCTTTATGCTGGCAGTGGACAAGAAAATAAAGGTCCTTTAAATTCTTGTTAAGCTATTCCGTCCTCCCTTAATATGCCGTTTTGCTTCGGAATTATGCTTATACGTTTTATCGCTTTTTTCGGTTATTCATTAAAGAGAAGCAGGAATAATCAGGTGTTTTGAAGAGAAAATAGAAATTGGGCGTTTAAGCTGGGTTTCTGGTTTTGCAGGTATTACATTTTGTTTTAGCTGTATTTAAAAAAATCAATCCTTCTTTGGAAGCACGGCGCATAAAATTGAGAAAACAATTCAGGTGCTTAGCGCAAGATAGTCATTAGTATTTTGAAGCCGTCACTGAAAGTTCTAAGGTTAGATTTCCCATTTTTCCTTTTGTGCTCGATGCTTGGAACTTCCACAACTTTAAGCCCCAGCTTCTTCGCTTTAACGAACATTTCTGCTTCTATCTCGAAATTGTTTGATTCCAAAATCGGTGAAAGCATTCGCACTGCTTTCTTATTGAAACCAACGAAGCCGTAACAGATGTCAGTGTATCTTGAAGTCCACAAAAAATTGACGGTCAGTGTTATGATTGCATTACCAAACCTGCGCAACGCGGACATGTCGTAAGAGCCTCCTCCAGCAATAAATCGCGAACCTTTTACAACATCTGCCCCATCATATAATGCTTCAACGATGCGAGGTACTTCTTCAGGAGACATGGATCCATCTGCATCCATAAGGACCAAGGCGTCAGTGCCGAGGTAATTGTTTTCCAAGGCCTGTCGGACAGCCTGACCCTTGCCGCGTCCATCTTGCAAAACAATCTTGGCACCGTGCATGGCGGCCACTTTAAGAGTGCAGTCGCTTGACAATCCGTCAATAACCAAAATATTATTGTAACCTATGCTTTTCAGTTGACGAAGCACGTCGCCAATGTTCTTTTCTTCGTTGAAAGCAGGAATAATGACGCCTACATCGATGTTTGGCATTTCTTTCGCCTTGAAGATTCCTTCCGAAATTTTAGGTTTGAAGTTTTCAAATATTAAATGTCGAGATTGCGTTTTAAATCGCCACCGTAATTGTACTAAACTTTTTGGAATTTTAACAAGAGCAAGGTTTAGCTGGCCTCAAGCAAAGTGCCGCCGCTTTCGCTGTTAAGTCAGTATTAAGTTCATTGTTGGCACGTTGCGTTCTGCTTTTCAAAGCATTCGTTCTTGGCGATGTCGAGGATGCACTCTGCTCCTTTCCTCTTCCCACTTATACCAACTCTGTCTATTCAGCGATTAATTGTTAGTTCACCTATTATTTAAGGCAGTATGGAAAAATCTAAAATATATTGATTATTGTAGCATCAATTTCTTATCTTCAAGGCAAAATTATCAAACAGGTTCGGTCAGAACGGATTTATTGCACAAATGTGAAAGTTTGTCGTGCTCACTTTCTGCGGCTTCGAGCAGCTTCTGGGCATCATTGTAACGCTCGTAAAATTTCCTGTAATCTCTAAGGAACTCTCGACCTTCCCTCGTCAACTCGTATGTTGAAGCTTCAACACGGACAAAACCAGCTTGAATGACACCATCTAAGTACTTCTTGAGAACAGTGAAACTCAAGTTCGCCTGATACATTATGCGAGTTTTGCTCGTTCCGGGATTAATAGCCTCCAAAACTGCAGCAACAATGCTTAGGCTGTCACGATTCTTACCCAACATAACCCCTCCAAGGACAATTCAAAGATTAGAGCATTCAACCCTCACTGTGAGACTTGGAGTCAACACTGCCAAATCCCCCCCTGACGGAAGTGGATATGAAAACCACTGCTCTAATCGATTTTCAGCCTCGCTTCTCCCTCCCCCAACAACTCATTGCTTGCAATTGCTTTAAAAGGGTTTCCATAGTTAGAATCATAAAATATATAGCATACTGGAACCCTTGCGCCATTCTTCTTCGCAATTTTAAAGACATGTACAAGCTCGCTCCTCTACTCATCAAGCAAGCCTTCTCCTAAGAAAGCATATAAGCAATATTTCGAATTTGGGAACATGTCAAAAAACTGTGCGTGCGCTTTCACTTGCCTTCTTCAACACCTGTGTGATTAAATCGTCCCTTGATTCGGTTTTCTTCTGCGTCTGCTTTCGCTTGGTCTTTTTCCCTTTTGCGATGCTCGTCTCCGTGGTTTTCTATGGCGAGGCTCGTAGCCTTCAAGTCGGGCACCATCAAGATTTCCGCACCGCACTCGCATTTGATTGACGAATTAGCAAGTTTTGACGTATGAAGTTTAGCGTCTTCCTTGGCAAACGCTATTTCATGGTTCTTGTTTTTTCTTCCGATTCAATCGTCTGCTCAAACCTAAAGACAACTTAAGTAGTCCAGGCCTAGTAAACCACACCCCTAATGTAGTATTTATTACCCTAACGTCTTGATGTTTCCTAGTTAGCGCAGTCAAGGTCTGGTAGTATCTGCCCATTTTACTGATTGCCAAGTGAAACACTGGATGAGGCAAAACGCATGCTTCGTAGCCTTTTTTGGCGGCAGCTAATGAATAGTCAACTCCGTACAAGTGCCAATTGTCACACACTTTTTCATCGAATCTTATTTGCTCAAAAACCTTGACTGGAATTATCAGAAGTAACTCGTCAAGTGTTTGGACAACTGAAATTTCAGAAGTTGATTTTCCCGCCCATACTTTATTTGGTCCTCCTTGAAAAACCGTGCCTCTGCCATATTTTTGTAACCACAGTGGATATAATCCAAGTTTTGTCATTAGGTTATACCTAGCATATAGCTCAAGTTCGTTTGCGTAGGTTGGCTTTACCATGCCAGCAACCCCAGCAATGCCTAGACGGGAAACCGTTGAAAGGGCGTTTCTCTCAACCAGTTGCGGGAAGGAAGATAGACATCTTGGTGAATAAACATCAAATAATCCCCGCTGACTTTCTTGATTACTGAGTTGTAGGCCTTAGAAGCGGAAGTGAAAGCTGATTTTTTGTTATCGATAATTATTAGCTCATATTTCACGTTTTGCTGGCGCAGTCCTCGAAATAGGTAATCCGTCGCTGTAAGATCGTTGTTTACCACCGAGATTACTGAAATCATCCAAAGTCACATCATCGACCTAAAGTTATAAGCATAGCGGCGGTAACTAAATCCTTGAAAAAGGAAGATAAAGAAGGCATAAATAACTAAGCAACTTATACTCAGACATCCCTGACGGCTTGTGCCAATATAGAGGGTTCCTGAATTATCATGCAAACGTTAACCAACTTGAAAATTGCGTTTCTAACAACGAAAAAACCTTGGATCCTGTTTTCCCTAAAAGTGCTAAATCAAACCAGGTTTGTGGAGTTTAAGAATGGTCTAAAATTAGAACTAAACTTGCGAGATTACGTGAGTGTGATGTATCTTTCCAATGACCTTCGCTTGCAAGACTTTCTGATAACTAAAAATTCAGATGGCTTTTTCCTTGAAAAAAGAGACAACTCAGTTTCCTTTCAAACGAGTTCTTTGGCTGCCACTCCACAAGTTTTTGCGATAGTGACATTTCTTGCGTCACGAGGCTGGCACTTTAATCAAACAAATATCTCCACGTACCGCTTTGACAAAGATGGTCTTAATTGCATCGTGGAAAACCTTGACAGGAGCGACTTGTGGGCTCTTAAGTTAGGCCAAGTTGAAATAACGGGACCTTTGACGGCAATAACACTGTATCTGTTGGAGATAACTAACGGCGTTTATGATTGCGACTTTAAGGGCAAAGTAGTATTGGACGTCGGAGGGTTTTGCGGCGAGACCGCGGTCTTTTTTGCTGCTCAGGGCGCCAAGAAAGTGGTTATATATGAACCTGTTTTAGAAAATCATAAGTTCATAAAAGATAACCTAATTCGAAATCACGTAAACGCTGAAGTTCATGATCAAGGAATTGGAGAAAAAACAGGAATTAAGAAAATGAGATACGACATTATTGACCCCTCTTTCGGATTAACACATAATGGTTCCAAAGAGCTTGAAATAAAGGTGACGAGCGTTACAGACGTGATAGAGGCAAGTGGAGCTGACATAGCCAAGTTTGATTGCGAAGGAGGAGAAACAAGTTTGCTGAACCTGCCTGAGTCGACACTTAGACAGATCGGCTTCTACATGATCGAAACTCACAGCGTAAAAATCAAGAATGAAATCACAAAGAAATTTACTAAAGCCGGTTTTGTCCAAAAACGCCCTCCAACAATATTGAACGAAAAAACGTCCGTGTTATATTTCGAAAAATAGCTTTTGCTTACGTTGGGCTTCGATATCAGCCTCTATCCTCTGTTTCCAAAAGTTGAAGAGTTTTAAACTGCATTTTATCTCTCGCCACGCATGATTTACTCAATCATCTGCTTCAGGAACTTGTCCATTCTAGGAAAGTTTGCCTCAAGAGAAAAAGATTTTGCTTTTTCGACTGCATTATCTTGATAATAGCTTAAGTAACTTTTGTTGCTTAGTTTATTTTTTAACGCATCATAGTTTTCATATGTAAATCCTATCTGATATTTGTCCAATACTTCTTCGCAGCCTTTAAGGTATCCTTTTGGAACAATGATCGGAATTCCCCCAAGAAGGGCACTTGAAAACCGACTGGGTATGCTATTATCAAACTTGTCTAAGCCCGAAGCACGCCAGAAATTATAAGTAACCAAAACTGCGTCGAACTGCGTCAAAAACGTTGCAAAAGTTCCATCTGCAATTTCTCGGTACGTAAACATGTCGAACGTATGTATGAAATCTGAGTTCTTGAATGCATTATTGTATGTTAACTTTTCCTTTGTGTTCGCCTCCGGGAGGTCTTGATTTAAATCGCAAATATGAACATGGATTTTCCTCGAGGCTATTTCCTCGATTTGTGTAAGAATCTCGTAACGCGCGCGCATTCCGACAAAAACTATGTGAGGTTGACCATCGAATGATGACAGAAGGGGAAGTCTCTTTCGATAAAAGAACTTCTCAGGGTAACATTCCATGAAAACCAAGTTTTTTCCGCTATCTATGTCGAATTCATTTTTCATGTATCGGTGCATTCTTTGAGTAGAAAACACTCGTCCGTCTAATTCATTAATTATTTGTCTATTGAAAAAGTTCTCAATCCTCTGGCTTAATAGCGTACTGCCACAGGGATACGTGAGAAATTCGTAGACTGTGGGCAAATTGAATTCTTGAGCAAAGCCGAACTCAGGGAGACCAAAAGACCCCCAACCTCCATAGATGAGTTCTATGCCTCTGGTTTCGATTATTCGCTTTAGTTTGCTCTGTTTGAGCTCCAAGTTTTTAGCTGCGTTGTACACAGCGGCCTTTGCAAGCCGCCACGCTTGGCTCTTGGATAAGGCACGAATTTTGCTTTCTTCATACAGATTGATTACCGGGATATTGGTTCCCCTAACTGTTTCAAAAGATAATAGATGTTCAGTGTTTATGACTGTGACTTCATAGCCGTGCTCAGCTAGGTAGGGAATAAAAGCTTCTGCCTGCCTGCTAAAGTGACCTAAAAACAACAATGCGACAGTCATTGACTCATTGCCCTCTTTGACGATTGGCTATTGGTACTTATCATATAATTCTTTCTCTGTTTTTGAGCGCCCCGCTAACGGCTGCAAATTTTATTGAGAATCTGTTTTTGATATTTAAGTTTGTCACTGCCTGAAAACCTAAAATCAAATATGGAAACACAAAAAAGTTTTCAAGCGATGACCATATAGAATGCGTCAGACTTCGGTGAAAACGTCCTCAAAAAAACTTGGCAAGTTACGAGTCAAGCATCGATGCGTTTCCCGCGGATTCGCAAAAACAAATTAAACGGATGAAAAAAGGTTTTAATGGAGGAGGTGATTGCCCACGGTGAGGTAGTTGAAGCATTACTTGTTTCATAAGAGTGGGTTCACAAGTTATCTTTAGGTTTTTATAGGCTTCAAACCCAATAGTATTAGGAAGGGAGATTGCCACTTTGAGTATGAAGACCTCGGTGAAATACGACATTTTCAAAATTGTTGCCGTGGCAATCCTTGTTTTTCTCGCTCTCGCCGTATCTGTTGGCTTGGCAAGTTTTGTCAAATTTTCGTTTTCATCTTCTCCCCAGCGTTCAGGGCAGCCAATATTCTCGGATCATTTTGAAAACGGGTTAGCAGGTTACGCTGTTCTCGGTTCAGTTTCAATAAGTAACTCTACAGCTTACTATGGCAACCAAAGCGCTCAGATGACGGGAAATTCCGTTGGACAGAAAAACTTCGTGCAAATCACCGTTGACAATCAGACTCTCGACACGCCATACAACCCAATTAGGGTAATTTTTACGTTAAGGTTGCAGAGTAACCTCACTGACGGACAAGCGTTCTCCTTCTTTGAGGGACAAAATTCGTCAGATCTTAATTCGTTATCTTTAGATTACCGCATGAGCTCAGCGGGCGGCACTCTCAACGTACTCAACCCGACAGGCGCCGTAGTATACTCAAACTCTACAACTTTCGCAGCTGGAAATTGGTATCTTGTGGAACTTTACTGGTCCATGTCTCCAAAAAGTGGATACTTGAGCGTCTCGGTAAATAACACTGCTATCATCAACGAAAACGACGTTGACACGCAAACTCCTTTCGGCGGAGGTTTTCATACTATAAATTGCGGTTGCCAAGCAAACTATTATCCAACTACATTGTGGATCGGCAGCCTCACAGTCAGAGGGCAACCTCTTGTAGACCGCCCAATTTTTCAAAATTCGACCCACACTCCAACTTCAGGATCGGTCAAAACAATGTTTTCAATTAACGCTTACAGCGACACGGGAATGAAAACCCTTACTTTAGAACAAAACTCTACAGGAACATTTACGAACACAACTGTTTCCGCCGCTGGCCAATCTGTTTGGACATCAGGTGCCGTTCAAGTTTTACTTTCAAACGCAGGAAAAACTGTTGCGTACCAATGGTTCGCGCAGAATCAAGCAGGAGAATATAGCGCCACAGGTTTGAGTTATTTACAGACGTCTGGAGCGGCAGCTTTCCAGTATGCCAGTTATAACAGCACAAGAGCGGGGGAGCAAGCAGCTTTTAGCATACAAGCATCAACTCCCTCGGGTTCTCACTTGGAGGCTGCTCAGTTCGCTTGCAACGCAAGTGGAAGCATGGAAACAGTTGATCTTCCTCCTTTTGCAACTGATACATCGAACGCTTTACTCAGTTATGCCGTAACTCTCCCAAGTGAACCGGGAGTAACAGTGCAGTTTAGCTGGTCTGCAAAAGACACTCTGGACTCTCAATGGGTCACTACTCAAGGCGAAATAACAACATCAAGCGTTCCCTACCCATCTTCGCTGCATACAAGCGGAAACCAGATACTTGATGAGAACAATAACCCCGTAATTCTAACAGGACTTAACACCGCTGATTATGATAACACATACTACGCAGGCAAATGGAGCACAGTCGGTAACATGTGGCTGAAGGGAATTCTCCCAGCAGGAGTTTGGAACGCCACTGTTGTCTACCAAAACGTTGATGCACTAAACTCGTGGGGAATAAACGTTACAAGAAGTCAAATCGACCCATTAGTCTATATAAATCACAGAGCACAGTTGATTTCAGAAATGCAAAGCTACGCAAACATTTGCGGGAACTTATCCATGTACGTCGTGATAAACGTCTATTCAAATCTGCCGTATCCCCCATTTACCTCAAACGCGTTTCCAAATTCAACGGCTTTTGTGAACATGTGGGCTGACGTCGCTCGTAATCTTGCGCCTTACCCCAATGTGATATACGACCTTTTGAACGAGCCTGACACAAGCAATCCTGCAGTTTTCAACAGTTGGCTGGGTAATTCCACATGCGCCGGGGTTGCGCAACAATGCATAGCCACTATAAGGCAATACAGCGACCAACTAATTCTTGTCGAAGGCAACGGCGGCGATTACCCAAGCACCACGGTAAATCTGAAGACGTTCGCACCGCTTGTTGAAATAGCAAACGATTCAATGAACGTGTGCCTAAGCACTCACATTTATGATTCGATGGCTCCCACCTATTCAGGTTTATGGTGGTGGGCCCCGTCTGGATACACTTGGCAAGGCTTAGAACAGCAGTATGGTTCGATAGGCATGTGGGACCAAAAGATCCCTGTGGTCATAGGCGAGATTGGATGCGACTTGAACTACGGCACTTATCAAGGCATATATGCTAAAATTGGCTCATCGCTTCAAGATGAGCTAAACTGGTTCAGTGCTTCTTTGGACTTATTTAATAAACATCAAGTTAGCTACCTCGAATATGGTTATAATCAATGGGGTTACACTTCGTTGTACGGAAACTTTGCAGCTATACAGGACAGCACGTACGTGCCTGCGCCTTCCGCTGCAGGGGCAATACTTATTGACAGCATGAACACTCATCCGTTCGTCTTAGCCGTAGGCGACGAAACAATCAACAACCAACCATACATTTACAGCAACGACACGGCTTGGAATTCAGGTTGGAACGGTAATTACTTGCAAGTAACCTATTCAAGTAACCGTGTGACTTACGCCAATGTCTGGTGGGACACTTCAGCATCTTTTCCCATAAACGCTTCCCTTGGATTTGTCAACAATGAAAAAACTTTGACGATGGGCTACAACATTTATGGTGCAACACCAGTGAGTCCGTACTACAATAATGAGACGAGCATAATCACAATCCCGCTTGCATCCGCTGTCACCCAAACATCCACGCCCGAACCCGTACTTGGGTCCGCGTCCACTCCACAACCCACTTCAACACCTGTTCCCATACCGACGACAAACGGTCGAGGCGGAGGACTAGAAGCTACGCCTGCACCCGCAACACGCTCGAATGCCCCCGTAACGCCCGCGCTTTTTGCTGCCATTATCCTAATTACAATTGCAGTCATCGTAGCCATGGAATTCCTGACGATAATAATCATGAAAAGGAAAGCCTAAAGTCTTAACTTCACAATTTCACACTTTCATGTTTCCAACAACTTTGAAATCCTTCAACTAACTGGTTAAGAGCCAATTGCTTTATCTGTTGAGGAAAAGAGCTGGTGATCTAAAAGTTTGTTTACGTTTTGTTTACAATTATGTTTATATAATTCTGGCTGCTGGATATGTAATTCATGAGCGATGTAATTGCGATTAGAGTGCCCAAGAAGCTCAAAGAAGAACTTCAAGAGTTGAATATGGATTACGCAGAGGATGTCAGGGAATGCCTTGAAAGAAAAGTTAAGGCGGAGAAACTAAAGCGAGTCACGAGAGAAATTGACGCATTTAGGAATGAACTAGGCAAAAAGACCGGAATTACAGTATCCTCCGCAGACCTCATCAGGGAAGACCGAGACCATGGCCACTGATGTCATCGTAGATTCCTCCGTAATTGTAGCATTGGCAACCCTTGAAAAATATTCTGAGTGGGCATCAAAAGCCATGCGGGAACATGAGTATTTTCATGTTTTGGACTTGAGCTTTTACGAAGTAGCCAGCGCCATAAAGCAAAAAGTAACCAAAGGACTTGAACCAGAGGACGCCGTGTTGGCTTACAAACAAGCTGAAAAAATGATGAACTTATACGCAATTCACAGCTTCTCGGAAGTTACATTTGAAGCATTAAGAAAAGCGTTAGAACTGGAGATCACTGTTTATGACGCCGCTTTTCTGTCGCTTGCGGAAAAGATAGATGCTCCGTTGCTAACTCTTGACATCAGACTTGCCGAGAAGCTTGAGCGCACCAAATACAGCGACTTAATTCAATGCCCCGCCAAATAAAAACCTGATACGTAAAAAGGTAAAATTGGCGCCGTCGAAAGGATTCGGACCTTTGACCGACTGGTTAACAGCCAGCCGCTCTACCGGGCTGAGCCACGACGGCGCACTATAAAGCCCTTCTGCAACTTTTCAGTTTCAATATACTATTTAAGCATAGTCTTCTCAGAAACAGTTTATTCTATTTGCCGCACTTTGCGTTTCGCTATCGCCGTGAAACCTTTGTAGAATTCTTTGGTTATGTGCTGGTACCATTTGCCTGAAAATGACAAATCAATCAGCGAATCGACCCAGCGGAAGTCCCGTTCGGCGCATTGAATAAGCAGCTTCTTGTGCAGCTCGTTCAGTTTGGTTCGGGTGAACCAGTCCTCGCTTGTTAAATGTCCCAGCGGCACGAAGAAGAGGGGCACGATAAGGCTGCGCATGTCTTTGAGGTCATCGACTAAATCCATGGTTTTGAGGATGTCCGATTCCTGCTCGTCAGGCAACCCCACGATTATGGTGCATGCGGGAACAAGCATGTTGTCATGCGCTACTCCCATGCCTTGGACGACGACGTCATGCCAGTTGTCGGCGCTAAACGGGTGAGCTTTCGCAGGCATAATTTTTTTGGCGATTTCCGACGAACCAGTTTCTATGCCTATCTCAGCGCCCCACCACTTCTGGTTTTGCAAGATAAGCTCTGACAGTTTTGAAAGAAGCTTGGGGTTTGATGCAACAGCAGCTAGGGAGCAGTGGCTCCAGCTGAGGTCCGTACACCTCTTGGTCACCAGTTCATGGAGCTGCAAGAGTTTTTCCTCGTTGGGCGTCGTATTCTTCGACCCGTAAAGCATCACGTCTTCCGCGTGGAGGCAAACCCCTGTGTTGCCTGTTTCCATGTTAACGTTCATTTCTCGGTTTATTTTTTCAATCGGGTACCACCGCAGAGGCCTCAACGTGACGGTACAGAATTGACAGCCTCTACAGCATCCTCTGCCGATCTCAACTAAACCGTTAATCGACGGCGAAACAATATCAGGGATCTCTTCCAAAGTGGGCGCTTCATTGATTCCGACTTCATAATGCCTCGGAATTTCCTGCCCTTCAATTGCCGCCTTAAAGATTTTCCCGACGACGTTTTCTCCTTCCCCTTCAAGGACGCAATCGATGCCTAAGTCCTTAACGGATTTTTCACGGTAATGAAACTGCCAAGCGCCGGGTCCGCCAACGATGACTTTGCAGCCGTTCTCTTTTGCCTTTTGGACGGCTGGGCTTTTCATTAAGGCGTAAAAGTGCTTGGCAAGGTACGGTTCCTTTTTGAAGAGGGCTGCGAGCGTGCTGGAGGCTGGACCTAACCCGAACGGGTCCATCGTGTGAACGCCGAGGACTTTAGCATCCTTAAGATGGCTGCCGAGGCGGTTTGGGCTTACCGTTTCCACATGGAAGCCTTCTTTGAGGAGTTGGGCTTCGGTTTTCCGAAGTCCGTAGGGAGCCGCCACAGGGTGACCCCTGTTTGATTTCAGTGGTGGAAAGAAGAGGTAGCTGAATAGCCATTCAGGGATGAAATTTGGAGGGGCACAGGTACCGAAACCCAGGAATTCGTTGTTGTGATAATTGCTCATCAAAGTTCTATCAGCAGTTAAGACGACTTCTGCCATAGCCCCTTCACTCCTTTCAGCTGAATCGTATAAGGTAGTAGCTTAGAGGATGTGAGGCAGATATAACTTTATCGCAGCTTGTTTGTTTGAATAACAATCGTTAAAAAGTCTGACTGCAGGGGGTTGACAATCATCCATCTTTTAGTTGTACGTATCAAAAAGAAGCAGCAGTCTTGTAAAAAACGCATATTATAGAAAAATGCGTTGCAGTTTGGTAAATTCCCCACGTCACACAATCCTTTTTTAGTCTAGATTGCATATGAACGTCAGACAGGTATGGGCTATTCAATTAACCGCTTAAGGAACTTGTCCAATTTCACAAAATTGCTCTCAAGAGAGAACAGCTGTGCATTCTTAATAGCGTTTTCTTGGTAATTTTTCATCATACTTTTATCATATAACTTATCTCTTAGTTCAGTATAATTTCGATACGCAAAACCTATTTGATATTCATTTATTATGTCTTCACACGCCTGCATATAACCTTCTGGAACAACAAATGGAATTCCTGCGGGAATGGTAAGTGAAAACCTACTAGGTATGGTATTGTGAAACCTGGCTTGACAGGAATAGCGCCAGAAATTATTCGTGACTACACAAGCATCAAACTGCGTCAAAAATGTGGCATAAGTACCGTCTGCAATATCCTCGAAACTGAACCAGGTGAATGGGTGAACAAAACCAGAGTCTTTGAACGTACATTCTTCAGTTGAGTCTTCCTGCTCGTCAGGCGCGCGCGCTAAGTGAACATGGATTCTCCTCGAAGCGATCTCTTCAATTTGCGAAAAGACCATGCGCGCGCGCACGTTTGAACCAGTAAAAACTATATGTGGCTGACCGTCAACTTCTGACAGAAGAGGTAACCTCCGCCGATAATAGAATTTCTCAGGGAAACATTCCATATAAAACAAGTTCTCTCCTGTATGTATGCCGAGTACGTTCTTCATATAGTCATACATTCTTTGACTAGGAAATACTCGTCCGTCTAGGCTATTCACTATCCGCTTAAACATAAAGTTGTCAAAATCTTCACCGAACTTCCTAAAGGTCCAAGGATAACAGAGGAACTCATATACTAGGGGCACGTGGAGTTTTTGTGCCATGCCACACTCAGGGAGGCTACGTGTTCCATAAGTTCCATAAACTAGCTCGGTTTCTGTCTCATCAAGAATACTCCTGAGCGCGTCGCGTTTAAGGTTCAAGTTTTTTGCCAACTCGTACAAAATAGCCTTTCTACGCCACGCTTGCGGGCCCTTGAACATAGCAGAAATTTTGCTATTCTCATACAAATTGTAGACTGGAATATTTGTCCCGTAGACTCTCTTGAAAGTTGACAGATGACAAGCATTTATCACTGTGACTTCATAACCATGTTCAGATAGAAAACGCAGCAAAGAATGTGTAGAGTAGGATAAGACACCTAGAAATAACAGCTTAGTAGGCACTAGCTCTTATTCCTCATTCTTTTTCACTATATGTTAACATATAAATCTTCTTGAATGTCTCTTGGCTTAGGCAATAGCGCGTGCTAATCCCAAGCGCGCTGGCTCAAAATCTCAGGGGGGACAAGTATCTCCTAAAGTTCTAGTCCACAACTCTTTTTTCTTTGTTGAGCGTTTATTTTTTAATCGAAAAGGTCCTGTATTCTCGTGAGTTACAAAAAAATGCAGAAGACTCTTGGGGAGCTGGACTAACCACAACGAAGACAAAAAGGCACTAGACATTTGGATTGATGGTTTTTGTGAGCCCAATCCTGTGTCTTGACTAAAAGACAGCTCTGCATTATTCACTGCTATGGGCTTCTTAGCTAAAGAAGATGCACCAATATTCTCTTATTTCAGGTGAATTCTTGAACTGTTTAGCGGTTGCTTTGTCCATGACTTAGCGTTAAAGGAAATCAGCATTTAAACCCCGAATAATTATAATTACGCAAAAAGATAGGTTAGTAAACTAAGTTAGGTTTCACGGTTGCATTGACATTTATGATTGGCTACTCTTTGAAACTATAGGGCGTACGGGGTGTTAAACGAAGGGAAACAGACGTGTATAGCCTTATTGCTCGGTCGGTTTAGGTAACATCAAAACAACGATCCCATTGAATAAGTCACTAATCGTACTCTCAAGCGTACCTTTGTCAACTTATAAAAAGCGATTTTTTACATAAAGCACGGGAATTAAGCGGTTTATCAGGAAAATCTATATGAAGGTATTTACCTATCTTAATGAAAAGACTCTTGGGGAGAAGATTATTTGAAAAGGATGATGGAGTTTAGGTGGCACGGTAGAGGCGGTCAAGGAGCATGGACAGCCAGCGAACTTTTGGCGAGAACAGCCCTTGACGAAGGCAAATACATTCAATCGTTCCCTGAATTTGGGCCTGAACGAATGGGCGCCCCAGTCACGGCTTTTACAAGAATAAGCCTTGATCCGATAAGGTTACACTGTGCAATTTACGAGCCCGATGTTGTTGTGGTTTTGGATAATACCCTGCTGAAGTCTGTTCCAGTGACAGCCGGGTTAAACAGCGACGATAACGTGCTGATTATTAACTCCGCCGAGGAACCCGGAGTCCTGAAAGAAAAACTTAAGGTAGCGAAAGGCAAAGTTTGGACGGTGCCCGCAACCGAAATTGCCCTAAGAATCTTGGGAGCGCCAATAACCAACACGGCGCTTCTTGGCTGCGTCGCCAAGGCAACCGACATCGTCACTATGGAGGGCATAAAGAAAACGTTGAGTGGGCGTTTCAGGGCAGATTTGGCGGAGAAAAACTTCGCAGTGGTTAATGAAGCTTACAAGGAGGCTAAGAGTGAATGAGCAAGGAGAGAAGTTGGAAAGAACTCGCCATCGGCGGCGTTTGCTCAAAGTCCAGCGTCGGCTTCTTGACAGGTGACTGGAAAACCTACATGCCGGTCAGGGACCTGGAGAAATGCACCAAATGCTTGACCTGCGTGATGTTCTGTCCTGAAGGCGCGATAAAGTGGAAGCCTGAAAAAGGGGACATCTGGTTCGACTTTGGCTTCTGCAAAGGCTGCGGAATCTGCGCCAACGAATGCCCCACTAAAGCAATAACCATGAAGTTACCGCAACAAGAAGAGGGAAAAGTAGAATGATCCAAAAACCGAAACAGGAAACCATTGCGCTCAACGGCGACGAAGCAGTCGCCTTAGCCGCGAAACAATGCGACGTTGACGTTGTCGCCGCCTACCCGATTACGCCCCAAACAATCATAGTTGAAAAATTCAGCGAGTACGTAGCCAACGGCGAAGTCCAAACGGAATTCGTCTGCACCGAATCAGAGCACAGCGCCATGACCGCTTGCCTTGCCGCAGCTGCTACGGGGGCACGGACCTTCACCGCCAGCGCCTCCGCAGGGTTAGCGTTGATGCATGAAATGCTCTTTGTGACTTCAGGCTTCAGGGCGCCCGTTGTGATGGCGATTGCAAACCGCGCGCTGTCCGCGCCGCTGAACATCCACGGTGACCAATCTGACAGCATGGCGGAACGCGACAGCGGCTGGATTCAGATTTACGTGGAAAACGCTCAGGAAGCATACGACAGCATCATTCAAGCATTCAAGATAGCGGAGGACACTGAGGTTTCGCTGCCTGTAATTGTGGGTTTAGATGGATTCACGATTAGCCACACTCTTGAAAACGTAAGCGTCTTCGGAGACGACCCGATAAAGCAGTTTGTCGGAGAACGGCAATTGCCAATGGTGTTCACTCACGAGGGAAAAACTGTGCCTTACAAGCTTGATCCAGAGAATCCAATGACTATGGGGCCGAATGCGTCGCCGAACTACTACTTTGAATTCAAAAGGCAACAGGAAGAAGGCATGAGGAACGCCCTCAAAAAGATACAGGAAGTCAACTCTGAATATAGTAAGCTCAGCGGCAGAAGTTACGGCGACGGACTCCTCGACACCTACTCGCTTGACGACGCTGAAATCGCGATTGTCGTCGTCGGCTCAACTGCCGGCACATTAAAGGTGATTGTTGACCAACTCAGGCAAGAAGGCGTCAAAGCCGGTGTTCTGCGGATACGCACTTTCCGACCCTTCCCCGTCGAACAGCTTCGAAGCGCCCTCAAAAACGTCAAAACCGTGGCAGTTATGGATAAAGCCATGAGTTTCGGTGGCTTCGGCGGTGCTGTCTTCAACGAAGTTCGAAACGCACTCTACGATGCAGAGGCTCACCCGACCATTGTGAACTACATTTTCGGGCTCGGGGGAAGAGACGCAAAACCACGTGAGCTAAGAAAAATCTACGACGACCTGCTGCAGGTTAACAAGACGGGAAACGTCGGCGAACCAGTGCGTTATCTCGGATTAATGGAGTAGATGGAGGAGAAAAAAGTTGACTACACAAGAATGGAAATTCACAGCAAAAGATATTGCGTCCAAACCAGACCTGTTCCTTTCAGGGCACCGAGCGTGCGCAGGCTGCGGACCAGCATCAACCCTGCGGCTCATCATGAAAGCCACGAGGGGACCAACAATTGTGACTCAAGCAACTGGCTGCATGGAAATCGTCGGCTCAATCTACCCGTACACATCTTGGGCGCTGCCTTGGCTGCACACGGCTTTCGAAAACGCCGCCGCGAACGCTTCAGGCATCGATGCCGCATTGAAAATAATGCGCAAGAAAGGCAAAATCAAACAGGAACATATTGACATTATTGCGTTGGCAGGTGACGGCGGAACCTGCGATATTGGCTTGCAAGCCCTGTCGGGCGCTGTTGAACGCGGACACGACTTCCTCTTCATCCTCTACGACAACGAAGGCTACATGAACACGGGCATACAAAGAAGCAGCTCCACACCGACAGGTGCAGCAACAACAACCACTCCCGCGGGCAAAGTCATTCCCGGCAAGCTCGAAAAGAAAAAGCCTATCACCGAAATCATGCTTGCCCACGACATGCCCTACGTTGCGACTGCAACAGCCTACTACTGGAAAGATATGCTGACCAAAGTCCGCAAGGGCCTTGAAGTTGAAGGACCAGCATTCCTGCACGTTTTCGCCCCTTGCCCAAGAGGCTGGCGCACCGAACCAAGCAAAACCATGGAGTACTCAAAACTCTCCGTTGAAACCTGCGTGTTTCCAGTTTGGGAGGCAGTTAACGGCAAAAGACAGCTTTCGACGCCTAGCAAACTCATCCAGCTTGCGCCGCAAAAGAAACGACCAGTCAAAGACTATTTGGCGGGGCAAGGCAGGTTCAGACACCTCTTTACGCCGCAAAATCAGCATATCATGGATGAAATGCAGCGCTTAACCGATGAAAACTGGCAACGGCTAACTCAAAAATGCGAGCCAGCCTAAAACCTTCCCTAATCATTTTATTTTTGGACTTAACTTGAGGAGATTCTTCGTATTCCTTCAACTTTATCAAAGTCTTCGTCGAATGAATAAATCTCACTGATGCCATTCAACTTCATGATATCAACCGCCAAGGCGTCGTTTGCATCAAGTCTTAAATTGTCGCCTAATTCGTTGGCGGCAAAATAGATGTCGCGCGTAACATCAGCCACAATGACATTCTCTAGCATGAACACTCCGCGCATTATTTCAGATACTTGGTCGGTGGGGAACCCGTGTTTCAGAATGTTTACAACTTCGGATAGATGAACAACAGAGGTCAAGACCCTATCTTTTCCTTCGAAAATATTGGCGATTATTCTTTGAGCGGCTTCTTTCATATCGATTTCTTTTTGACTAAGCTGTTTTCTAGGCTTATAGTACGCGTAGACGAAGACGTTGGCATCAAGAAATTTCATTTCATCCCTCATAAAATTTCTTTTCAAATTGTTTCCAGTTTCCTATCGCATCCACTCCAAGATCAGCCTTGTCAAAATATTTGGTGAGGTCAATCTTTCGCTTAGGAATAATCTTTAGGTACCCTTTCCTTTTGATGACGTATAATTCTCTGCTTTCGCTGAGTTCAGTTTCTCGCCAATCCGCAGGCAGGATGAATCGACCTTGTTCATCCACTTTTTTTAATTCAACTCCAGATTCCATGCTTTTACACCACAAATGGAATATTTATCCAAACTATTAAACATAGTGCCAAGCTGTATAATCTTGTTCTTGCCAGTCGACCTGGGTATGTTTGACCCCAGTTCGCGACCAATTTAATTTGAAAAATGGTCCAAAAGTAAGAAAAGATGGTTTCTTAGTGGTTGCCGTTTTCAGGCAGTATCTTTAGTATGCGCAGGATTTTTTTGAATTCTTCCTCTTTCAGTGATGCTCTTCTGCCGTTGGCGTAGATTTCTTTGATTCGCTCAACCACCACCGCGACGGTCTGGTCGTCTGGTTCCGCTCCCGCAAGCTCCGTTATCTTATGCTTAACTATGCCTTTCCCTGATTGCTTCCCAATGGTTAGGCGCCGCTCGTTGCCGACGAGTTCAGGTGGGTAAGGCTCATACGTCCAAGGGTCATTGAGGACGCCGTGCGTGTGAATTCCTGACTCATGTGCGAAGCCGTAGTCGCCCACGATTGCCTTGTTCGGCGGAACCACGTAACCCGTTGCCTTGCCGATGTAGTCGGCTGTCGCCTTGAGCTTCTGGGTTTTGCCCTCAAACTTTTTGACGCCGTAATGCAGGTACAGGTTCAGCAGCACTTTTTCGGTTTCAGCGTTGCCCGCACGTTCGCCGATGCCAAGGTAGGTTGTGCTAACGTAAACTTTGTCCCATACTCCTGAGGCTGCCTTCACCGCTGCCATGGTGTTTTCCACCGCGTTTCCGAAGTCGTCGTGAGCGTGGATTTCTATGGCGCCGATTCGGGTTTGCTTTTTGATCGCCACAACCTTTGCCGGGACACCGTTAGGCAGAGGCGCCTCAGGGTCAGACAACCCTATGCCAACTGTGTCGCAGATACGGTAACATTCGGCGCCCGCGTCGGCGACGGCGTTGATTAGTTTCTTCTCGAAGTCCCAATCTGCCCGTGTGCTGTCTTCGCCGTGCACGAAGGTTCGCAGCCCGCAGGTTTTAGCCGCGTACTCGACGACATCAACGATGTTGGCTAAGAGTTGTTCTCTTGTTTTTTCAGGCCACTTCGCCCTGAAATGAATGTCTGAAACGGGGTGGGAGATGCCGACTTCCTTGAATCCGCATGCAACTGCGCTGTCAACGTCTTCTTTTAGGGCTCTGCACCATCCAGCGACCCGCATGTCGAGGTTTAAGTCTGCGATGAGTTTGGCTGCTTTTTTGTCTGGCTCTTGATAATGGAATAGCTCGATCCGTTCGACGCCGATTTCGGCGAGGAATTGGGCTATCCTAGCGGAGTCTTTAGGTCCCGCCGCTAAGCCTGGCATTTGGATTCCGTCTCGGAGCGTGGTGTCGTCTATTATTGGCTCCGTTTTTAGCGGCAACTTGAAATAGTAGTCTTGTAAGTCCATGTTTTTCACTACTTTTGTATTGTTTTTGCTTCTCCCACAAGATTTGTGTAACGATAATTATATCGCCTACATGCTATTGATAAACGTTTCTGTACCATTTTTGTATGTTTGTTCAACAAAATACGGACATAATATCAAGGCATCTTGTCTAAAGTAACTTAAAACTTTACACATAAACAGGGCAAAAACTATTTTGCGCCCGAATACAGCGCCTTCAAGGTTCCTGAAACAGACAAAACCCGCAGAGAAGCCTCCTTCCCCGCTACGCTGGTCATCGTGGCCAACGCCGCTCTAACCATGTTCAATGTGGCAAGCGAAACCCGAATCACTGCCACCTTCCGTTCCACGTCGAAATCAATCAGGCTTAAGCCCGTCTGGCTTGCCCCCACTTCGCCGTAAAGCCGCGTAACCGCAGCCCAAACCGCGTCGATAAATTCGCGTTCGGTCGGCAAAACTTCGCATTCCACCTGCAGAGCCAAGTAGCGCCGCTTTACACGTTTCATTGCCCTTTTCCCTCCTTGACCACGCTGATGCCTGGCGCAACAAAGCGGCTGCTGAGCTTTTCACGGTTTCGCTTCACAATCGCCGCTGGACTGCTTGAAACAGTGTCCAAAGCTGAAGCCTCGTCTAACCCGAAAAGAAACGCCAGACTAGCCATGTCTTTCGGCATCCGCATAAGCCTCGCCTCAGCTACGCCGCTGGAAACAACGATGGGCACGTGGAATTCCTTAGCGACGGCGACTTCCCGACTTAGACTCATAAGCAGCCGCACTCGCGGCGGACCCTCCAAAATCAGGAGCGGTTTGATGTCAAATTCAAGGGCGGCTAAGCTTCCGCTTGCCAGCTCCGCTTCGGCGCGGTCAAAAAACCGTTTATGATAGTCGAGGCTGCTGAAGTTTAAGAGGTCAACGCGCCTGTCCTTAGCTGCTTGCCTCGCAACTTCTTTGCTGTCGCAGGATATGCAGATGACTTCGAATTGGCGCCTGAACTTGCGCAGGAAACGCGTCAACTCGGCTTCTGACCTGGGATAAAAGTCGGCGCGTGAAACAAAATCCACCGATGCCTCGCGGCACATAGCTTTAAGCTTGGCGAGTTCCTCTTCGTTTGGCCTCGAGGTGAACGGAACCGAGATTTGGCTGTACCCGAACTGGGCGGCTTTGCCGACTAGCCGTTGGGTTGCCTGTTGATCTTTTGGGTTGGCGCGTAAATGCAGGTCAGCAAAGGTCCGTGTCATGGCAACAACCCTGAAGACTTGCATAATTCCTCTATCTGCTCAGAGGATTTGTTTTTGAAGTGAATTTTAACGTGGATCGGGTCAATTTGCGTAAACTTGAACGCCCCCGAAAAGGCTGATTGCTTGTCAAAACGGAGATACAGGTTACACTTTTCCACATGCAGCTTCCAGTCGGTGCATAACTGTTCCTTGTCGAGGGAGTTCAGGCAGCCGCCGATTTTTTCCAGCGCCTTCGGAAGCAGCTTTTTGTCTGTCAATTTCGCGGTGAAAAGGGTTATGGGGTTTCCATGGTGCCCCGTCAAGTTGGTTGTTTCAAAAAGGATGGTTTGAGCCAGTTCGTCTGGCAGTAGGTTTCTTACGGCAGTTTGAACTTTCTGGGGGTCCTCTGTTGCGTGGGCGAATACTCGAATATCCATGTAGGCTATTGGCGGTTTAGAAGACATTGGACACCGATTGTGTTTCGGGGCTTCTAGCTTTTAGCCTTTTTCTTTTGCTTCTTCTTTTCGGGCTTGGTTTTCGCTTCCGGCTTTTTGGGTTTCGCTTCGGCTTTTGCTTTTTCAGCGTGCGCTTTTAGGGTTTCAACGTTTTCGTCGTGTGCTGATTTGCGTTTGATGTCAAGCGGTATGCCAATTTTTTTGGCGTCTTGTTTGGTTAAGCCTGCGTTTTTCAGTTCGGTTAGGCTGAATCCTCTGCTTGTGCTTTTTTTGCCGTTTTGCTTGGTTACGGTTGCTTTGATATGGTGCATTATTTTACCACCGTTGCTCCTGGTGTCTTGCGCCTCTCTGGTGGCTCGGTCGCACTTTTTCTGCGCCTTTTCCGCGGTGCCTTAAGCCTCTGACGCTTTTGCCTGCGCTTGTTAAGCTTCTGAAGACTCTTCCGTCATGCTGGTTCTCAGCTATCCAGTTGATGTCCTTGTCGGATTTTATGACTGGACTGCTTGGGTCAACCAGGATTATTTCGAACCACTTGTGTCGTCCGTCTTCGCCAACCCAGTAGCTGTTTAAAACTTCTAGGTTGGGAAACTTTTTTGCCGTGCGTTCTTCAGCTATGAGCCTGATGCTTTTGCCTGGTTTGAATTTGGCGACACCCATGCGTTTGGGTCGTCTTCCTGAGCGTGGACGCAGCTTTCGCAGTCCGCCTCTTCGCACTCTCGTGCGTGCTACAACGAAGCCTTGTTTGGCTTTGTAGCCTAGTTTGCGTGCCTTGTCAAGTCTTGTCGGGTGTTCGATGCGTAGGGTTACTGGTTGCTTGCGCCATTGTACCATGCGTTGCCTGTTGAGTTCTTCCACGAAAGAATTTTCGCGGTCTGCCCATTCTTCGGCTATGTACTTGTATGCCATTTTTCAAATTTCCTCCATGTAGTTTATGCTTACGGTTCAGTCCACAACGGGACCACATCCCAACGGACAATGGTTGTCCGCCAGCAAGTTCCCAACAATAAAGGATGCTGCAAAATAAACCTTTCCAGCAAAACGACGCGGCTTGCAGACGTTTTCTCCTGAAAATGCAGAAATCTGATCGTTTAGTATCCACTGTGCAAGTTTTCCATTTCTAAGTCGGCAAACTCTTCTAAAATCCACTGCTTCATCTCATCTCTTGTGAGTCTGAAAGCCGCAAGTTTTTCATCTTCAGTTCCCTCGACTTCAGACGGGTCGGAGAAGCCGTGCACGAGGTAATGCTTTGTTTTATGCAGTTTTGCATTGATTATGTCTGGTCTGCCCATGAACATAGGTGAAGAGCAAAGTTTACAAATCGTTTTAGCGCTGCTTTGGCAAACAGTCACGGCTAAATCAATGTCCACTTCACTGAACTCATCAATGCTTTTAGAGCGGTGCCCCGACATGTCTATCCCTATCTCAGCCATAGCTTTGATTGCTAATGGATGAACACTTGTCGGGTTAGTTCCAGCACTAAACACCTCATACTTGTCTCCATAAAAGTGTCTTAGCAATCCCTCAGCCATTTGTGACCTAGCTGAATTGTGAGTGCATAAGAAAAGAATTCTTATCTTAGCCATCGGAATCACTTTCCCTATTCAGCAATGGGTATTTTCCTGTCTTTAAGGAAGTTCTTAACATGTTCTTGTATCTGGTCTCTAACTGCCCTGAATTTAGCGAGTTTTTGTTCTTCTGTGCCTTCAAAAGCAGCTGGGTCTTCGATGTTCCAGTATAATCTTGTTGAGGGCCCTGGAATGGTTGGGCAGTCTTCTTCCTCTCCTTTTCTGCAAACAGTAATTGCAATTCCAAAGTATTCATTTTTTGTCAATTGCCAAAGATTCTTGGGTTGCTGTTTAGATAGGTCATAGCCGATTTCTTGCATTACTTTGATGGTGTAGGGATGCAAGGGCTTAGGGTCAAACCCAGCACTATACACGTCAAAATAGTCTCCACCATACTTTCTAAGAAAAGCTTCAGCCATCTGACTTCTCGCTGAGTTATGTGTACACAAAAAGATAACCTTAGTTTTAGTCAAATCAACGCACCTTAAGCTTATTATTGGAATCTTCGTCTTTGTAATATTTCTTTCTTAACCACAATGCAACGTTAACTAAACTTATCATTACTGGCACCTCTATCAGTGGACCGATGACGGCGGCGAAGGCTTCTTGGGATGCTAAACCGAAAACCGCGACCGCCACGGCGATAGCTAACTCGAAGTTGTTGCTGGCGGCGGTGAAGGAGAGCGAGGCGGTTCTTTGGTAACCTAGCTTCGAATAGTATCCCAACGCGAAAGCAACCGAAAACATCACAACGAAATACACTAAGAGCGGGATAGCAACCCTAACTACGTCCAATGGCAAACCAACGATGAATTGACCCTTAAGCGAGAACATCACAACTATGGTGAACAGCAAAGCGATCAATGAGGTGTGCCCGAGCCTTCGCATCAGCTGCTCGTACCATTCTTTTCCCTTAGTTCTTAAGAAGTAGAAGCGAGTTATCACGCCCGCAAAGAAGGGAATCCCGAGGTAAATCGCCACTGACTGAGCCACCTGCAAAAGGGAAATGTTCACGACTTGGCCTGTTCCCGAAATCCACCCGCTCGCAATCGTTATGTAAAAGAATGCGAGGACAGAGTACATTACGATTTGAAAAACAGAGTTCACCGCGACCAGTATGGCTGTCCACTCGTTGTCGGCTTCAGCAAGGTTGCTCCACACGATAACCATGGCGATGCAACGTGCCAAGCCAATGAGAATTATGCCGTTCCTCAGCGCAGGGTAATTTCCAAGAAACACCCAAGCCAAAACAAACATCAGCAGGGGTCCAATTATCCAGTTCAGAGAGATCGATTCGGCAAACATGGTTTTTGACCCCTTTGCTGATACCACTTTTCTTAGGTCTTCGTAGCGGACTCTAGCCAGCGGCGGGTACATCATCCAGATTAATCCGACGGCTATGGGGATTGAGGTTGTTCCAATGCTGAGGGAGCTTATGGCTGTGGCTGTGTCGGGGTAAACGTAGCCGATGAGGACTCCTGCCAGCATCGCGATGAATATCCAGAGTGTTAAGAATTTGCTTAGCCATGAAAGGCGGGGTTTGGGTTTATCCATCTTAGCCTCTCGCTTGTGGGGTGTTAGGGTCTGGTCGCGATTATTTAAGGTGATTGGTAGGAAAATTCTTGTTTTCAGTTGAATTGGAGCTAAGCAGGTAATTCTGATTTTTCTGATTTTTCAGAAAGCCTTAAGTACTTAGAACACGTTGCAGTTGATGGCGTTAAGCATGGCAAGTTGCGAAGGGGACACGTGCAGAATAGCCGCGGTCATAACAATGGATTCCAAAGGGCAAATCGTTCTACCCAAAGACCTGCGTGAAAAAGCCAGTTTCAAGGCGAACGACAAAATAGCCGTTGTAGCCTGCGAGAAAGACGGGGCGGTTTGTTGCATCATGTTGATGAAGGCGGAAAGTCTTGCGGGTGCAGTCACCCAAACGCTTGGTCCAATGCTTAAAGGAGTAACCAAACAGGAGACTTGAAAATGAAAGAGGAAAAAGTCAAGAAAATCGTTAGAAAACGCTACGCAAAAGTTGCTAAAACGGACGGTTCCTGCTGCGCGTCAAGCGTGAGTTGCTGCTCAGCTCCAGCAGGCTCGAAGGTTAGCCGGATGATTGGTTACAGCGAAGATGAGTTGAATGCGGTTCCAGAAGGAGCCAATCTTGGGCTCGGCTGCGGCAATCCGACGGCTTTAGCGTCGTTGAAAGAGGGCGAAAGAGTTTTGGATTTGGGTTCAGGCGCTGGCTTTGATTGTTTCTTGGCGGCTAAAAAGGTCGGCAAAAACGGCAGAGTGATCGGGGTCGATATGACTCCTGAAATGCTTGACAAAGCGCGCGCGAACGCCGCCAAAGGTAAGTACGCGAACGTCGAGTTCAGGCTTGGAGAAATCGAGAATTTGCCTGTCGCGGACAACTCGGTTGACGTTGTGATCTCGAACTGCGTGATTAATTTGGCGCCGAACAAGAAGCGGGTGTTCGAGGAAGGCTTTAGGGTTCTTGCGCAAGGTGGGCGGTTGATGGTTTCAGACATTGTCCTGTTAAAGGCGCTGCCTAAAGCCGTTCAGGAAAACGTCGAGGCCTACGCGGGATGCATTTCGGGTGCCGAGATCAAGGAGAAGTATCTTGCGTTGATAGGACAGGCTGGGTTCCGAGACATGAAGGTTTTGCAAGAAAAAACTTACCCGCTTGACTGCGTCATAAGCGAGCCTGAAACCAAAGACTTGATCGACGGTTTAGGCATGACACCTGCTGAACTGGCGGAAGCCGCGGATTCAGTGGTAAGCATAAGCGTTTCAGCGTTGAAACAATAGACGGCAACTTCGGCTTCAGCCATTTTCCCGTTTTCCATCGCACCTCTGCTTCCATTCGAGGGCTCTTGTGATTGCATTTGGGAGACGACAAAGTTTCTTAAGCCACCTCTAAACAACCATTTGAGATTGTGACGTTCGAATGGTTATGTGCCCGAACTGCGGAACAAAGGTTTCTAAACCCGACCGAAAACTGGAGAATTCCTACTTCAGTTTGGCGGTTTACACATGCAACAAGTGCGGGTCATGCTTCAAAGCCGCGTGCTAAACGTCCAGCAGTTTTTTCTGGGCACGGGTTCTTCTCGTGAATCAACAGTCCCGCCTCAGTTTTGTTTCTGCTTTTCGCTTCGAAATTGTGTCGTGCCAGCGTGAGGTATCGTTGAAAAGTCATTTCTGTAGCAAGCCATTCACTGGAAGGCAATTTGTACGTGGACAACTTGTTTTTGGCTTTAAGTTTGTCGAAAAGTGTTTTCATGATTAGAATTTCTAAATGCCGAGAACCAGCTGCTCCGAAAATCTTCTCTAGCGCGTCTGAGAACTCGACGATTCGGAGAGGAATGTCACTTTTCTTGATTTGGAAGGTGTTTTCCAGGTGAAAGTACAGCGCCGCCTTTAGCTGCTCGCTTACAGAGGAAAAAGCATCATCAATCGCGTCACGCAGCAAGTCGTCGAAGGACGGTGCAGCGTTGCCTGCCAAAAATACGCAGTTGGAGGACCCGTTCAAGTTCGAGGTTGCCTTGCCTTTGGATGCCGCTTGGTGCGAGTTCATTTTTACGGTTAAGTCTGTGAAGAAGTACGGAAACTCATCTAGCCAATCCCTGTATGATTTTCTCACCGAAACTTCGGAGATGCCGAGCAGGTAAGCAATTTCGCTCTGAGTCATTTCCGCATTGAACCTGAAGCTTAAAAGGTAGAATAAGCCGCCGAGAAGGCTTCTTGAAGCTTTTCCGTTGAAAAACCTGAGGTTGATTCCTGAGGCCTTGGCGAGAACCTGAAGCGCGTTAGCGCCGATGCAGTCGGCGGTTTCTTGGCTTATCCATATTGACCTTGCCGCTGTCATCGTTTCTTCGCAGGAGATACGCGTGAGAATGGTCACCAAGCCGGTTCACTTAAAGCTAAATGCGCATGGTAAGCATTAGAGAATGTGTATGTAACCCCTGAGACAACACTGAGGATAATGCCGGCTCTAAGTTTTCTTTGAAAACTTAACCCGAAGAGCCAAGGCTAGAGCACAACGTTTATGCTCTTAAAACGCATTTAGTATTATTTTATCTTGTAAGAGAGGAAGATGCACTATTAGCCCAAAAAAACGAGCCCCGAGAAACGCAAAAAACCGCGGTAGAGGTTTTGGTTACCCGTTTGAAGTTGGAGACGAATACGAAGTTGATATTGAACAGATGAGTCCAAACGGCGAAGGCATAGCCAAAATCAAAGGTTTCCTAATTTTCATTGGCAACGCAAAAGTTAACGAGCACCATAAAGTGAAGATAACGCATCTTGAAAGCGGCTGTGCAGACGCCCAAATAGTCACCTAAAGAGAGCGGGCAACCGGAAGCTTTCGGAAAGCAAATCTTCTTTGGTTTATAAGCGGGAAGCGCCTTCATGTAGCCTGAAGAGCTTCTCTTATTCTCAGGGTAAAAACCTGTTTGAGTCACTGATTCTTTTCCAAAAACAATAGAAGGTAAAAAAAATTGTTTGTTAAAAAAGGAATAGTTGTTCAGAAGGAAAATGAAAGTTTACGCATTCAACAAGTTGCGAAGATAGTGATTCGACAGTTAGTTAATGTCGGCGACCAAAGAGTATGTCCTGAATGTAATACGTTGGGGCGTGTAGTTTGGGTTTCGCAAGACAAGAAGACGATGGGTGTGCAGTGCAGCAGGAGCCACCGAGAGGCGGAAAGATCCGCAAGTAAATTTGGTGGAACTGTCGTTCCGTCAACCAAGACGAGGAAAAACACCGTTTTCATAACGGCAGCAGCCTAAAAAATGGCGAAACGGCAACTTTTCTGTCCAATAGCCGCTGGGTTATTCTTTGCGCGCGCCGTTGAAGAGGTTGAAGAGCTTTAGTTCTTCATCTGTGATGCCTGCCCGGCGCAGCTTGGCGATGCAGGCGCGGTACTGTTCTTCGGTGAATTTTGAAGGCTTGACGGGTCCATCAGGTTTGTTTGCGCCAAGAGTGTTCCCGACAAAGTGGTAGCTTTCTTTGTGCTTTTTGCCTTTTTTGAGGGCGGCGCGCTGTTTCTTGAACCGAGTGAGTGCTGGGCAATCTTGGGTTTGCATGCCGAAGGCGGTTTTGGGGAAGAGTTTGCAGCCGCCGGGTCGGATTTCGTAGATGGAGCAGGCGTTGTTGACGAGGAAGGGGCAGGGCGTGTGCATGGTGTACTCTTCGTATTTTGCTTCGTCTGATTCCCACATCTTGCCCAACTCGTCGAAGAGAGCTTTTGTTTTGGCTTGGGCTTCGGGGCGCGTTTCGGGTTTGGCGTCGATTTCTCCCGCGGTCAAGAAATCCTCAAGCGTACAGCAGACACCGCATTTGGTGCATAAAAAGGGCAAGTTAATTGACCAGTCGCCTTTTTTGCTTTTAAATTCCAAATGCAGATAGAATGTGTCTACCATCAGGCATTCAACGATGTAGCATAGGTGCTTGTCGCTTTCAAGCTTTCGCCCCGAAAAATAGGGAAGGGCTGCTTCAAAAGCGGGAGAGATACGGGTAAAAGCATAAGAATCAGTTTTTTTCAGTGTTAGGAGCTTATGGTGAAAAGTCAGAATATCATCTTGGTCATCGTTGTTCTCGGAACGTTGATGGGCGCGTTGGACAGCACCATCGTACTGCTGGCTTTTCCCGCGATAACTGATGGTTTGCACTCTGACTTCATCACAACCATCTGGATAATCCTAACTTACCTGCTGGTGATCGCCGTTACCACGACGCAGCTGGGGCGCATAGGCGACATTTACGGGCGAACAACCATGTTCAACGCAGGCTTCGGCGTTTTCACCGTCGGCTCAGCCCTCTGCGGGTTTTCACCAGACATTTACTTCCTGATCGGCTCTCGAGTGGTGCAGGCGCTGGGCGGCGCGTTGATGCAGTCTAACAGCGGCGCCATAATCGCCGACACTTTCCCGCCGAACTCGCGGGGCAAAGCCTACGGCTTCAGCTCTATGGGCTGGACAATCGGCTCAATGATGGGAATCATGCTAGGCGGCATAGTTACGACTTTCGTCGGGTGGCAGTTCATCTTCTTCATCAACATCCCCATAGGCGCCGTCGCGTTAATCCTCGGCTTCAAGTACCTGAAGCCAGCTCCCAAGGTGAAGGCGAAACTGGACGTCGGCGGCATGGTTCTTCTCGCGTCAAGCCTTCTATTGATCTCTTACGGCGCAACCAGCATAGCATCGCAGGGCATAGCGCTTCCCAACGTGGTTTCTTTGGCGATAGGCGCCTTGCTGATTCCCCTGTTCATCACCTACGAAGGGCGTTTGGAAACCCCGATGGTTGACTTCCAAGCCTTCAAAGACAGGGTTTTAAGAAACAGTTGCCTCGCCACGTTCTTCGTCAGCGTCGGGTACATATCCGTTGTTTTCCTGATAATAATGTACCTGCAAGGCGTCCGCGGCTTATCCCCCCTGAACGCGTCCCTCCTCCTGATACCTGGCTACGTGATTGGAGCCCTCTTCAGCCCCCTGATGGGCAGGCACTCAGACAAAATCGGCGCCAGAACAATCGCGACCGTCGGCATCATCTGCCTCGCCGCGGCAACCCTGATCTACACTGCTCTAGGCCAAAACTCCTCGCTCTACATCATTCTGGTAGCATCCGCCGTGTCAGGCTTCGGCACAGCCATGTTTTTCCCCGCTAACAACAGCGCAGTCATGGCAAAAGCAAGACAAGGCAACTACGGCAGCATCTCAGGCTTGCTAAGAACGCTTCAGAACGTAGGCATACTGGGAAGCTTCGTACTGGCAATAACCGTCGCCTCCGCCTCCATCCCACGGCAACTTGCGTTCCAAGTGTTCATCAGCACCGTAAAACTTTCAGGCGGCTTAAGCGTCTCGTTCATCACAGGCATACAAGCCGCACTCTACGCATCCATAGCCATACTGGCAGTGGCGGCAGTGCTGTCTGCAACCCGAGGAAAAGAAAACCGAACCGAAAAACCCAACTGACCCACACCGATTCGTTAACCGATTCAGTAAAGGTTTTGGTTAGTTCACTATACTAATTTTAATTTGTCGGGTTCTCTGCAGGGTCTTTTAAAAGTGTATCTCCTTCTTTCAGCAAGCAACTTCTATTGTGCTCGATTGCCTTTTCGTGGTCTCCTCTTCCATGCGAAGGTGCACTCGAATACTAGCAAGCCTATTTTTCACATTTAGTTTAAATAGGCAAAGCATATCCCAAATTGATTTAAGCTAAACCAGCATAAGTTAACCAAATAACGTGAGCATCATGCTAGTGAATATGAATGATCTTATCGATGGCAGTCCAAGAAATGAACTGTCTCATTTTTTCGAAGATAAACAAATACAATTTCTTCTAATCCATGGAGATGCAAAGCAAGTACTAGCTAAAATGCCTCGTAATCATGTTAACATGTGCATAACTAGTCCCCCTTATTGGCAAGAAAGAAAATACAATGGAATTGACGCCATAGGCTTAGAAACAACGGTCGAAGATTACGTTAAACATCTTACTCAGGTATTTCATGAGGTAAAGAATGTTTTGCGCGACGATGGTTCACTGTGGCTAAATATTGGGGATAAATATGAGGGAAAAAACCTTCTTGGAATTCCTTGGCAAGTTGCATTTTCCTTGAAAAATGACGGCTGGATTCTTCGTAATGCTGTGATTTGGGACAAAGTAAAAGGTAACCCATCAGGTTCTAAAGATAAGCTCAGAAATTTATACGAATATATCTTTCATTTTGTGAAAAGTAGATATTATAGCTATAATTTGGATGACATACGAGATATGCCTGGCAAGCCATACTACAGAAAAGGAAAGATAATTACAGCTAGCGGTGTAAGTGGGGTCAAGTACGAACGCCAAATAAAAGCGAGTAAGCATTTATCAGAAACTGAGAAAGAAGCGGCCCTTAATGCCCTAAAAGCCACATTAAAAAAGGTTGAAACAGGTCAAATCCCCGATTTTAGAATGATCATACGAGGAGAACAACGGACCACACACTCGAATGATTTAGGCTTTTCTGGGCGCGCACAAGAACTGGCGATCAAAGGCTTTTGTATTCTTCGTTATAATAAGAAAGGTGCGCCGCCGAGCGATATTTGGCGTATCATTCCAGAAGATAGTTGGAGAAAAGATAGTCATTTTGCAATATTCCCTGAAGATCTTTGCGAAATACCGATTAAAACATCATGTCCACCTAATGGAACTTTAATTGATCCTTTCGTAGGGACAGGAACAGCAATAGTTACCGCCTTAGCATTAGGGCGTCGTGCAATCGGCATAGATATATGCCAAGAATATTTAGCCGTAGCGGATGAAAGAATATCGCGTCATCTTAAAGAAAAAAGTGGGGTTCAGACGCGATTATGAAAAAACCTTTGGAGTTCTATGGCATTCAAGTTAGCAAACCAACCGATTGGGCAAAGGTCTTACGATTTGAATTATGTCCTTTCTTGAACAAGAAATGTGTAAAACAACGCAAAAGCAATCCTCAACAAACAATTGGCGCCTGCACAATCGGATTTAAAGACGACCTACCGCTTATAATCTGTCCTCATCGGTTTTTACAACATAATAAAATTTTCGTAGATTCAGTCCCCTTGCTTGCAAAAGGTGAAAAATACTTCGTTTTACCTGAAATCAGTATGCCTGGGGGAAATATTGATTATTTCGTTATTTCGGAAGTAAAGGGAGATATCATTGACTACCTTGGACTGGAAATTCAAGGATTAGATACAACTGGTTCAGGCGGCATTTGGGCCGCTAGAGAAGACTTAAAGAAAGGAGAATTTGGCGATAATTATTCCTACGGCATAAATTGGAAGATGTCTGCCAAAACAATTTTGATACAAATGCATCATAAAGGCCAAGCATTTGAATCCTTAGGGAAAAAACTTGTTCTTGTTACACAGAAAAGCTTTTTTGACTATATGACACGCGAATTTCGAACTCGGCATCTTCATGAAGCGGTAGGCGAGGATGCGATTCAGTTCCAAATTTATGATTGCATTCAACTTGAGGGCTGCTTCGAACTTGTTCTAACAACAAGAAAGAGCACAGACGTAATAGGCATGGAAGAGATGCTAAAACTAGGACGCGAGCCAACAATTTCTGAGGAAGAAGTTGTTCGCAGAATCAAGGCAAAAATGGGGAGCGCAATTAAATTACAACTTTAAACTCTGTCTTCCCATTTTAAAATAAACAAATTAACACCTATTAAGATACTTTACTAAATAATAGTTGGTTTGTTAGGGCTAGCAACCCCTTTTATTAACTGCCTTATCCTGCCATACGGTTTTAAGGATAACAAGACAAATCAGTTAACCATTAAGGGCTTACGCCCTCAAGTGCGCCTGCTTCGTCGAGAATTGAGACGAACTCGTAGTAGGTTATTCCCAGTGTGGCGGCTGCTTGTCTGAAGGTTATTTTTCCAGCTTTCGCTTTAGTTGCGACCTCGTTAAATTTTGCCATTCCTTCGTCGCCGAATCTGGCTTTGTAGAGTTCAATTATTGTCTGTTTCCCAGCGTTATTGTTGCTCATTTTGGCTATCTTACCATTTTTGCTGGTTTGAATTTGCGTTGTACGTCTTCGAGTTTTGCGCCAAGGATTTCTATGTTGTCGATGTTGCCTAAGCCTTTCTCAGCTGCTGTTCTGATGTGGCTGATTTCATGTGGGTCCAACCCCATGACTCTTGCGCCCGTTGCATCAGTGGCGACAACATCTCGCCCTGCGATTATCAGGTCCATTTTGACTGGGTCCCCGTCGGTTGGTCCTCTGCCCTCCATCGCGACGAAGCCGTCAACAACAGTCAAGACGGGTTTTATGACCGTGTTGATGTCGACTACGACTTTGCTTATGCCGTTCATGTGGTATTTTCCCTTAAACTTGTCAGGAAGCAACCCGAACATGTTTTTCATGCCCAACGTGACTTTGGTTGCCATGTGCGTCTTCAGCTTGGCGGCGCTGATTATGGCGGATTCCGTGACGATGCGCGGCACCGTGATGCTCTTGAGCGTTTCGCCTTTGGGAATGGGAATTTTAACCTTGTCTTTCTCGTAGCGCAAGTTGAGGAATTTGACGCCGTTGCGCTCCACCATCTCCTTCATGCCTGTGGCTTCATAGGCTTTGTCAGCGTTCGTCATGGTTGCGTCTGACTCAACAACGATGGCTTCGATGCCTAAGTCTTTGAGCCGCAGGATTATGGCTTCAACCACCATAGGGTCGGTTGTGGCTCCGCTGTCCCATGTTTGCGTGTTTATGAAGTTGACTTTTATTAGAGCCCTCTTGTACCCAGCCAAGGCTGACTTGTAATCGATTAAATCCAAGGCTTCCCAAACGGGTTCGTGCCCCCGCTCACCCTTAACAATCGCGACTGATGATTTATCCATCTAAGACACCACTTTCCATAAGCCAGAGTCACCTTAACCTTTTTAACCTTTCACTCAACAAGGAAAAACCAGGAAGTTCCACGTGGAAAACGCGGCGCCATTCAGTTTAGTTGTTCCCGACTTCTTCGGCTCTTTTCGACTTTTTCCCGCGTCCTTAACTTTTCTAACCCAACCTAAACTCAAATCAAGCCCCAAATCAAAAAAGCAACCGAAAACAAGCCCCGACTGGACGGGAATGTCGAGGAAAACAGGTATCAATGGATTTATACCTGCTTTTTCACGCAGTTCTATCTTTTCTGCACTCAAAAAACGAGATCAGATGAGCTTGATTTGGGCTCTAAACCAAAAAATCAACATGAAACAAGCCCTGACCTACCCGACAGGGAGAGGGGAGAGGGTCTACTATTTACATCAAAATTCCATTGTAAAGATGGGTCAACAAAGACGAGGGAGGGGGTTTAGTGTTTGTGACCAAAAACCACCACGAAGATGAAGCATGTTGGGCAATTCCCGACCCTACAGGGGAACCTACTAT
>Ga0187852_1000392_pt1 | contig 47432 bp, 32 predicted proteins | sample June2016WEW_6_40_FD_134511 | JGI IMG/M metagenome (GOLD analysis project Ga0187852, IMG submission 134511) | Peatland microbial communities from SPRUCE experiment site at the Marcell Experimental Forest, Minnesota, USA - June2016WEW_6_40 | ecosystem: Environmental > Terrestrial > Soil > Wetlands... | reverse complement strand
GGAGCCGCCCGCCGCACCCAGGCCGTCCAGCGCGGCAAAGAACTAGGCCTCCTGCCGTGAAGCCGGGGTGCCCGGCGACATTCGGGGTCCCATCAAGCGGTCTTTGCTTGTTGGGGTGAACGACAGGTCTTCGTCGCTGGGGTGGAAACGCGTCACCCGAAAGCACGATTTTCGCTCCATTCCTGCAAAATCATTCGAAATGATGACGACATCCGGCCCCGCTACACCGCATCCTGATTCCGTTGTTACTCTCACACAAGGAGCCAGCCATGAAGAAAACCGTCCTCACCTTCGGCCTGATCTCCGGCCTCATGATCTCCGTCCTTATGGACGGATCGCTTCTCCTCGCCGACAAGATCGGCTCCAGCCACAGCATGGTTCTCGGCTACACCATGATGGTGGCGTCGTTCCTGCTGATCTACTTCGGCATCCGCAGCTACCGCGACAACACCCTCGGCGGCCAAATCTCCTTCGGCCGCGCCTTCGCCTGCGGCATCCTGATCGCCCTTATCACCACCGTCTGCTACGTCGCCACGTGGGAGGTCCTCTACTTCAACTTCATGCCCCACTTCATGGACAGCTACTTCGCCGCGCAGATTCACAAGGTCCAGTCCTCCGGACTTGACCCCGCCACCACCGCCGCGCGGGTCGCTGCCATCGAGCGCTCTCAGCAGCTCTACCAAAACCCCTTCGTCAACATGGCCTACACCTTCATGGAGCCCCTGCCCGTGGGCCTAATCATTACTCTCATCTCCGCTGTCATCCTGCGCCGCAAAGCCCCTGTCGAACCCTCCGCCGGTCCCGCAATCATGACCGCGTAAACCATGAGGCCAGGACGCAAGCCCTGGCCTTTCGTCTTCTGAACTGTCAAACTATTCTCATTAGGAGGTTACATGGCTTCAATCACTGGCTTTGGCGGAATATTCTTGCGAGCGGACGATCCAAAAGCTCTTTATCAATGGTACGAGCGGCATCTGGGTCTGGTGAAGTCCGAAGGATCATTCGCGTTTCCTGCCCCGACGCAACACGCTCAGGTCGTCTTCGCCCTTTTCAAACAGGACAATGCATACTTCCCTCCGGCACAGAAAGTAATGATCAATCTGCAGGTGGACGACCTGGATGCTGTGCTGGACCGTCTGATAGACGAAGGTGTCACCGTCGATCCAAAACGCGAAAGCTATGACTTCGGAAAGTTTGGCTGGATCACCGATCAGGAAGGAAATCGTGTCGAGCTTTGGCAGCCTGTCGCAACTGAATGATGACGAGGCCGCCCCAAATTTGTCCCCATAAGTAGGCTTCTCGAACGTTTTTCTGGGTCTCAGCGGAGTTCCGGGCGGCTCACCGGCAATCCGGAAGTAACCCTCAACTATAGTTGAAATACACCATCGATCAGTGAGCCCGTTCGTCACCGGGCACGGTGGTGCCTTGGGCAGATCAGATCTCAAGATTGAGCAGCGCATAGCCGAGACATTTTCCATGGGTGTCGACCGCCAGCGAGCGAGTGACTCCCTGGGATGCAGGCCGGTGCAGGACAAAGTTGAGCGCGGCAAGTTTGGGAAGCGCGTAGCGGGCAGCGGGACGATCGATCAGGCTGCCGAAATGGGCGCTGACTTTTTCCGCGGTCACTTCTTTCTCCAGGAGCGCGTAGTCCTGGTCGCGATAAGCGATCAGCGAAATGGTCAGAATGCGCCCTTTGTCGCCGGTGCGTGTGTGCGCAATCTCTCGCAGCAGCATGTTAGGTCACCTCGAGATGGACGTGGTGCGCGATGAGTTCGCGAGGGAGGAGTGTGGAGAAGATGGCGATGGTCTCGCGGACTGAGCCTGAAACGCCGCCACCGCCCGCGGGGCCGTTCGTGTAGAGCGCCTCCACCTCTCGTGGAATGAGCGACGCGAGCTGACTCGAGGAGGCTCGTGCTGCGGCGCGCAACCGGACCTCGTAGGGCTCGCTGCGCATCCGCGAGAGCTCTTCCCCGTGAATGGAGCTGACACCGATCAAGTCAAAGCGCAAATCCTGAAATCGATGCTCGCGGAGCCGCTCTGCAAGAATCTCGCGGGAAAGCTGGGCTCTGGCCAGCGCGCCGGGCCCCGCATAGGAGATCTGACCCTCGCCAACGAATCCGTCTTGGTGGCCAATCGAGACTTTGAGGCTGGAGGGACGCTGCCGTCCGCTGCCGCCAGAAACCCGCACGTGATCTGGAGCTTGTTCGAGAATTTCGACGCCGGTGAAATCGGCGACAACATCGGGCGTGAAATAGGCTGCGGGGTCCATGATCTCGTAAAGAAGCTGCTCTTTGCAGGTGGCTGCGGTGATTAAACCGCCCGAGCCTGCGACCTTGGTGACCATCGCGCGGCCATCTTCGCTGACTTCGGCAATGGGAAAGCCGAGCCGGGCGAGATTGGGCACATCCTTATAGCCTGGGTCGGCAAAGTAGCCGCCCGTAAGCTGGCCCGCGCACTCCAGCAGATGGCCGATAACCGTGCCCTGGCCCAGGAGCGGCCAATCGTCGAGCGGCCAGTTGAATTCATGAATCAGCGGAGCGAGAAACAGAGATGGATCGGCAATGCGCCCTGTGAGGATGACATCTGCGCCCGTTGCCAGCGCTTCCAGAAGCGGTTCCACGCCCAGGTAGGCATTGGCAGAGAGTATCTGGTCGCCGAGCGATTCCACCGTTGTTTCGTCGTCGACGATCGCCGGCTTGACCGTTCGCACCAGTTCCAGAACATCGTCGCCGGTGACGGCTACGATGCGGAGGCCATCGAGGCCCAGCTTGCGGGCAATCCCTCTGGTGCGCGCCGCTGCGGCAACCGGGTTGGCAGCTCCCATATTGCTGATGATGCGGATGTGATTCCGATGGCAGATGGGCAGAACCGCTTCCATGCGCTCGGTCAGCAGTGGGTCGTAGCCTGCCGACGGATCGATCCGCTTGCTTAACTGCGCCAGCGCGATGGTGCGCTCGGCCAGGCACTCGAAGACCAGGTAGGATATCTGTCCGCTCCGGGCAATTTCGATGGCCGGGTCGATTCTGTCGCCCGAGTATCCTGCTCCTGCGCCGATTCTGACGGTCCTCATAGCGATTTCTCCCGGCGGCTCAAAACGGAAAGATTCCAAACAGGACGCTGGCCGCGGTCATGACCAGGGTAGCGCCGAAGAGGAAGGGAATGGCGAAGCGCTGGTGCTCAGCAAGCGTGATGCCGCTGAGGCCAACCACCAGGAAGGTTGCAGGCGTAAGCGGGCTCACTGGAAAGCCGGTCGTCATCTGCCCCAGCAGCGCCGCCTGGGCAACGCTGATGGGAGCCACGCCAAGTGCGCCAGCAGCATTTGCAACTACGGGAAGTACGCCGAAGTAGAACGAGTCCGGATCGAAGAGCAGGCTGAGCGGCATGGAACAGATGGCCATAACGAAGGGAATGTGCGTTGCCCCATGTTGCGGGAGGTGAGCCACCGCGGCGGAAGCCATTGCGCTCAGCATCCCAGTGCCTTTGAGGATGCCGGTGAAAGCGCCGGCGGCAAAGAGAATGCTCGCCATCGCGAGCGCGGCGGGCGCGTGCGCGGCAAGCCGCTCCTGCTGGGCCTGGAGGGACGGGAAGTTCAACACCAGGGCCACAACGGCTCCGAGCATGAAGATGACAACCGGATCGGCCTTGCCCGAGATCATCACGCCGAGCAACAGGGCCGTGATGAGAATGTTCAGTGCAAAGTGCCGCGGCAAGCGCGAAGCGGCCTCAGGGCTCCCGGCCTGCGCTGACGCACAGGCTGCCAGATGCTCCCGGCCGATTCTGCGTTCCTCCCGGAGGCCGAGCAGGAACGAAACGGCAAAGACAAACCCAAGACCCACAATCTGCACGCCGATCAGTGGAGTAAAGATGCTGACCGTGGACAGATGCAGCGCGGACGCTGCCCGGATTGTGGGCCCGGTCCAGGGCAGAAAATTGACGCCGGCAGCCATCGATACTGCGCACGCCAGGATGCGGCGGTCGATGCCAACCCGCTCGTAGAGCGGCAGCAGCGCGGGAATGGTAACCAGGAAAACCACCGCGCCGGAGCCGTCAAGATGCACAAGCAATGCCAATAGCGCCGTGCCCGGAACAATGCGCGATGGCCTGTAGCCGATTGCGCGGAGAAGCCAGCTGATGATGGGCGAGAGCACGCCTGCATCGGTGATGATGCCGAAATAGAGGATGGCGAAGATGAACATTCCAATGACGGGCGCGATGCTCTGGATGCCGGAGACGATGTACGCGCCTGTCTTGAGGCCGAATCCCCCGGCCAGAGACGCCAACACTGGAATAACCAGCAGCGCACCCAGCGGCGAGACCTTCTTGCTCAGAATGGCCGCAAGCAGGACAACGATGGTGATCAGACCCAGCAGAGCAAGCGTCATGGAGTGTTCTTGGCCGCGCGAAAGTGCGGCAGGAAGCAAGTATACGGCCAGGATGGGAATTCTGAAACAGATTCTATGCGTCCCCGGCTGCCCTTACTCGAACGTGATCTTGTACTCTTTCCGTGCTTCGAGCCTCACACTCCAGTCGCCGTTGGATTCACTGGCCTTGATGGTTCGCCCTGCCGAGTGAATACTTGCGATGCGCTGCCCTTGCGGCGGCCGCAATTTGAATTTTCCGGCAACGGCCGGGTGGAGCGCCGCGGAGATGGCCTTACCGTCTTTCCAGGACGCATCCACATCCACACCTCCACGAGCCCGCAGGCCACGGAAGCTGCCTTCCGGCCAGGCGGCAGGCAGCGCCGGCAGAATTGCGATTTCCCCGGAGTGGCTCTGTAGCAGCATTTCGGCGATGCCGGAAGCGCCGCCCAGGTTTGCGTCGATCTGGAACCACATGCGGCTTGCGTTCAACAGGCTCTCCGACGCGGTGGACAGCAGATTCTGGATATGTTGATTGGCGCGGTCGCCGTCCTCAAGCCTCGCCCAGAGGTTCGAGTACCATGCGGCAGGCCATCCATTTTTGCCAGCGCCATTCTGCACCCTCCGCTCGAGCGAAATGCGCGCGGCTTTGGCCAGTTCGGGCGTAACCCGCGGCGTAATCTCATCGGACGGAAACAGCGCGAACAGATGCGACACGTGACTCATTCCCGGAGTGGGTTCGTCGTAGTCTTCGCTCCATTCCTGCAACTGGCCGTACTTTCCGATCTTGAGATCGGGAATGCGCTTGAGCGCATTTTCCAACTGTGCGCGATAGGCAGCATCAACGCCCAGAATCTCGGAGGCGCTCATGGTCGCATGGAAAAGCGAGTAGATGATCTCGTAGTCCATGGTGGCGCCGACCGTCTGCCGGCCTATCGTTCCATCCGCCGTGCGATAGCTGTTCTCCGGCGAATAGGACGGGTTTGTGACCAGATGGCCCTTGCCGTCATCGATCATGTAGTCGAGGAGAAACTGCGAGGCTTCCTTCAGGATGGGATACGCTTCGCGGCTCAGGAAGGCCCGGTCCATTCCGTATTGATAGTGTTCCCAGAAATGCAGCGCCATCCAGGCGCCGCCCATCGGCCAGACGCCGACGTAGCCGTAATCGACCGGCGCAGTGTCCTCCCACGCATCCAGATTGTGATGAAACACAAAGCCGCGCGCGCCATACATCTCTTTGGCCGTGCGCCGGCCGCTATCGAGATTCGCCTTGACCAGGTCGAAGAACGGCAGCGTCGTTTCCGGCAGGTTTCCAACCTCCGCCGGCCAGTAGTTCATCTCGACATTGATATTCGTGGTGTACTTGCTGTCCCACGGCGGAGCCATTCTGTCATTCCAGATTCCCTGGAGGTTGGCCGCCATGGCGCCGGGGCGGCTGCTGCCCATCAGCAGATACCGGCCAAACTGGAAGTACAAGGCGTCGAGTCCGGGGTCGCTTTGGCCCTTTCTTACCCGTGCCAAACGCTCATCGATGGGAAGACTCTCGACCGTTGCGGCATCGGCCGGGGCAGCCAACTCCACGTCCACACGGCGGAAAAGCTTCTCATGATCCGCGAGATGCGCTGATTTGAGTCTTGCGTAGGGTTTTGAAGCGCGCGCCAGGTATTGATCGCAGGCCGCGGCCGGATCACCGCCGCGATAGTTCGTTGCTGCCACTACCAGCAGAGTCACCGCATCGGCATTCGTTACGACGATTTCGCTTCCTGAGACCTCAACCTGGCCGCCTTCATTGATCGCGCGCAGCACCCCGCGAAACTTGACGCCGGTCTTCTGCAGCTGATCCATTTCAGCCTTGATAACCTCCGGCTTCAACCTCGGATTCGCCCAGAAGCTTGTATGCGCAATCGCCTCGCCTTCCAGGATCAGCCGGTCGGCGCCGCTCGCGGTCATCTGGCTGTCTTGAGAACGCGTTAGCGAAGCGTGGAACGAAACGCGGCCTGGTTTGTCGCCGGCGATGCGGACCACCAGCACCTGATCCGGCGCGGATGCAAACACTTCACGCGTAAAAGTTGTGTCTCCGACTTTGTACGTGACGCGTACAATTCCGGTTGCCAGGTTCAACTCGCGGCGATAATCGGTGGCGTCGTCCGGGCCGGAGAACTTGATCTCCAGATCGCCCAACGGCTGATACATCGCTTGCCGGCTGGGGATACCCAGCATCTTCGCGTCTTCCAGGGCCTCCGCCTCCTTCGGCTTGCCCTCGAAGAGCAGGCGGCGCACCTCCGGCAGGGCTTGCAACGCCTCCCGGTTCCGGCGGTTCCGCTTCTGGCCGTTCCAGATCGTGTCTTCATTCAACTGGATGTGCTCCGTAGCAATGCCTCCAAATACCATCCCGCCCAATCGTCCGTTGCCAACAGGCAGCGCGTCGCCCCATTTTTGGGCCGGGTGCTGGTACCAGAGCACCGGGTCAGGAGCCGAAAGCTGGGCCGCGGCGGGGATGCTCAAGAAAAGAATTGAACCGAGGAGAATGTTGCGCATAAGTCCCCTTTCAAAAGGAAATGCGATGGCCGGAGATCACGAGGCCATGTTGCAGCTGCTTGAAGAATACTGCGTTTCCATGCTGAATTTGGCCGCATGGATTCTGTAAAGAGCAGAAGTGAAAATGCTGTGGCCGCGAGATCAATTCGGCGGAGTTCACCCAAGCTCTTATGTGTAACTTCTGTCCCACTCGCCGCGGGCGCGCAACTCGGCGATTTCCTGGCGAGCCATCTCCTGGGCGCGTCCGTAGTCCGGCTTGACCACCCGGTTTAGCGGCATCTGGCCGGGCGAGAGAATGATCCAATGGCGCGGCCGCATATAGGATGGCAGGGAACGCGCGTGCCGATCCAGTTCCCGGCGGCTCAGTTCAACCCCGGGTTTCTTCTCCACTACGGCCACTACGGCTTCCGAAGCTACTTCATGCGCCACGCCGACCACGACGCAGTTGGCTACCTTGCTCGCCAGCGCGCAGATATGTGCTTCCACATCGCCGGGGAATATCTGGTAGCCGAAGGACTTGATCACCCACTTTTCCCGCCCGGTCAGATGCAAGCCCGCGGCGTCCTTGAACCCGAGATCGCCGGTATATAAGAAGCCGTCGCGCGAAATCGCCTGGGCGGTGGCCGCGGGATCGTTGACATAGCCAAGAAAGGTCTGCGGACCGCAAAAGCAGACGCAGCCAATCTCCCCGGAGGGCAGCTCATCGCCGGCGTTGCCATCGGCGCGCATGGCTTGGCGAATCGTGCAGGGATAGATCGGCATGTCCACGCCCAGCCCGGCGCCAAGCCCTGCCAGAAGCGTCTCCCGGTCATCCGCGCTCGACTGAATATAGGTACAGAAACCGGCGGCTTCTGTGAGCCCCAGTCCGGTGCCGATCACGGGCGCCATGGTGGCCAGCTGCTCCACGAATGGCCGCGAGACCGAATGTCCGCCATAGGCTGCAAATTTCAGGCTGGAGAGGTCGTGGCCAGCATAATCCTTCAGCATCCACTCCAGGTTGTACATGGCGGGAATCTGAGCCAGGATCTCCGCGCGATGACGTGGAATGGAGCGCAGAGAACGGCTGGCGTCAAAGATCTCCACGAGAACCGCCGTGCCTCCTCCGAAGAGTGTGCTCATCAGCGCCTCGGTCTGGCCGCCTACGTGAGACGCGGGCAAATTAACCAGAGTGCGCGTGCCGCGATCTCCGCCAAAAAATGCGCCACAGATGCACATATTCTGCACCGTGATGTTGCGGTGCGAAAGCAGGGCCGGCTTGGGCGAACCTGTCGAGCCGGTGGTAAAGATGACCAGCGCGCCATCGTCCTCGGCTACGTCGATTTCTGCGAGGACAGTGGAGTCTTCAGCCGTTGCGTTACGATCCGCAGCCTCGGCTATCGACGCATAGGATCGCGTGCCCGGAATCTCTTCGTTCGAATCCATCGCGATGAAATGCTCAATCCATTGGCACTGCGTCTGGACGGCGCGCCACAACGGGCGAAGATCGAACGGCGCTTTCACACCCAGGCCGGCAAACCCGCGCGGCCGGAGGATTTCCAATGCTCGAATCACCTCGGCGGAGGACAAACGCAGATCCAGCGGGGCGACGATCACGCCGATTTTGAAACAGCTATATTCCAGCAAAACGTGATCCACCGACAGCGGCAACAAGGTGACCAAGAAATCGCCCTTGGCGAAGCCCAGGCGCAACAATTCCCCCGCCAACGCCGTGGTGATGCGGTCGAAATCGCTCCAGGCGACTGCGCGATCGCCCTCCGCGCTGAGAATGGCGGGAGCATCCGGCCTTTCCTTCGCCCACTTCGCCACCACCCCATGCAACAGATGGCGATCGGCAAAAACTCTTTCGTAATCGTCGAGGGTGAATTGAGGCACGCGCATGGGTTCACACAGTCCTGTTCCTGAACCAGTCGAACATTCGCTGCGGCACGCGTCAAGAGCCGGGCGCTCCATGCTTTCGATTTAGAGCAGGAACCGCGCCGGCGCCTGCTATCCGCCTGGCCGAGCCCGGCAGTCTCCACCTGACTCAGAGCGGTGGAAGCGCCATTCCGAATGCCTTCAGCGCTTCGGCTTGAGGGTCGTGCGTTGACCGCGGCAGGACTGTATACACGGTGGTCCGCTCGATCTGGCTGCCGGCGCTCATGGCCGCCAGAGGGCCCAGGGTTTCCAACTCGACATATTGCAGCGGGTCGGGGTTGGTGTAGACCTCGGTGAGGCAGCCGCCATCGGGATATTCTCCCTGCCCATCTTCGGCATCGATGCGAACGATCGAACCGGGTCCAACCCACGCCATGCTGCTTCCGCCGGCGCCGATTTTTACGCAGACGCGAGGATGACGCGCGAGCGAGAGCAGGCGGCCCTCGATCTTCAGCTCCGCCGGTTCGCCGTCCATCAAGCGAACATAGCCCTGGGGGAAGCTCGAATCTTCCGGCAGCCGCATGAAGACGCGTTCAGGCTCCCGCATCTGGGTGATGGTCCAAATGCCCACCGTGACGGGCGCGCCGGAGAGTTTGCGATACACGGTGCGAATGCGCATGACCGGCTGCGCGGGATCGACCTCCACGCTGCGCACAACCTGGATTCCGTAGGCCGGATCGACCGGTAAGGTGAGCACGACGCCGCGCTCTACGGCAACCGCCTCGAAGGGGCTCGAGTCGAAGCCGGCCGGTGGCGGCCACTCCCGGCCTTGATACTGCGGCCAGGCGGACTGCGGAGCGGGCCAGCACTTATCTCCGCCGATGTTCAACCACTCCCCGGACGCCGGATCATGGAGCCGGCCGTCGAGCTCGCGGTTCTCCCAGAATGCGCCCTCATCGCCGCCCCTGAGGCGGAACTGCATGACGCGCCCGATGGCGGGAACGACGACGGCCTCCACCTGGCCGTTGACCAGCAGATAGCAATCCGCCCAGCCATGATACGAGGTGCGTTCAATAGCCGCTCCTGTCCGCCGGGCGGCGGAAGAATGGCATTCAACGGGGATTTCGCCGCGGTTTTCCAAGTGATGGGGCCTTTCTGGCTAAGTGCAGCATTGGTGAGGTCTGCATATGTCTGAAAGATGCTGGGCGGCGGCCTTCCTCTGCGGGAAAGCAACCGCCCGGCTTGGTTTAGATGGCCTCTTTCAACGCAGCTTTGTTGGTCTCGACCTCGCGCTCGTTCAGATGGTTGTACCAGGTGAACTTGAGAATCACCGAGGTGACCAGAGTGATTGCCAGGGTAATGGCGGCGCGGTCGAATTCCTTGATCACGACGTACAAGGGCAGCGCCACCAGGGAAACCTGCCAGACGATGCCGATCACGATGTTGAACATATCGAGGAAGAAGTCCGTGTTCTTCTTGAAGCCGGGCTCTTCGGCAAGGACCTTCTTCAGCACCGGTCCCCAGAAGCCCCACGGCCGCACCCGGCGGTAGAAGTCCATCAGCACCTCATCGGATTCCGGCTTGGTCAACAGCGTGCCCAGTAGAGATCCAATCAGCGAGATGCAGAACACCAGCGGGAAGATGATGGTGACGTTCATGTTGATCGAATATGTAGCCAGCAAGTGCTGCACCCAGGGGACATTTGCCATGATCGCCGGCATGGTCAGCGCGGAGGCAATGCCGCTGGCCATTCCCCAGAAGAAGCCATAGCCGTTGAAGCGCCACCAATACCACTTCAGGACGTTGGCCGCTGTGTAGCCGCCCCACAGGCCGGAGACGATCCATACCACCACCGAATTGACCGAAGTCACGTTCCAGCCGATGAGCACGCCGATCAGGATCACGGTAAAGGAGGAGAGATAGCTGAGGCGAACATAAGTCTTTTGCGGCGCATTGGGATTGATGTAGCGCTTGTAGATGTCGTTGACGAAATACGGCGGGGCCGCGTTCACGGTGCCCGCGAAGTTGGACATGAAAGCCGCCAGCAGGCCGGCGATCAAAAAGCCCAGCAGGCCGGTGGGAACGAACTGGCCCAGCGCCATGGGCAGCACCATCTCGAAGTCCAGGTGGGGCATGGCGCGGATGTGGTCGGTGAAAAACACCGCCGCCAGGACGGTAAGCCCGATGACCAGGAAGTAGCGCGGGAAGGTGAGCACGACATTGACCCAGCCGCTCAGCATCGAGGCCTCGCGGGGATTCTTCGAGGAAAGCACGGCCTGCATGTCGTAGTTCGGGGCCGGGCCGGCGGCGGAGATCAGGATGCCCTTGAAGAGCAGCATCATGACGAAGAAGCCGAACAGGCCATAACCGTCGTGGGCGATCTGGTCCTTGGCGGCCGGGAGCAGGGTTGACCAGTCCAGGCCGATATGCCAGCCGAAGAAGACGTTGTCCCAGCCGGCGGGCACCACCTTGTGCAGCGCCTCCGGAGCCACCTTCATCATGGCGATGATGCCCACCGCGAACGAAGCAATGGCCAGAATGCAGAATTGCACCACGGCGGTGAAGACCACGCTGAACATGCCGCCCTTGATCACGTAGATCGACGTGAGGGAGATCAGGATCAGCGCGTAGATGTTGGCGGAATCCAGGTGCACCAGCCAGGGCGCGATGTGCCCGCCCGAGAGACACCAGAGATGAACCGTGCACGACAGGTCCCAGGGCAGAAACTCTGAGGCGAACTTGCCGATGCCCTTGAAGCCGTAGGTAAAGAAGCCGATGATGCTGACGAAGGCGTAGATCACCACGATCAGGTGCGCCATCTGCGCGCCGCGCCCTACGCCGAATCGGGTCTTCATCCATTCCGCTCCGGTCATCACTTTGGAGCGCCGCAGCCACGACGAGAGGTAGACCATCTGGAAGATCTGGTTGAAGGTGGGCCAGAGCCAGGGAATCCATATGCTCTTCAGGCCGTAGACGAACATCCAGGAGACCAGCAGCATGGTGCCGCTGATGTCGAACATCCCCGATGCGTTGGAGACGCCCAGCACATACCAGGGCATGGTGTTTCCGCCCAGGAAATAGTTCTGTATGCTATGGGATGCGCGTTTTGAAACCCAGTAGCCTACCGTCACCATGCACAGCAGGTAGGCCAGAATGATAACGACGTCGATCGCGTGAAGGTGCATTAGACTCCTCGATGCCAACGGGCATCTTCCCGCCGCTTTCTGCGGGAGAAAAACGGACTTTTCCGCCGGTCGGAACCGACTTTATAACGGCCTTGCAAGACCCGCATGTGATTACCGGCACAGACCGGCCCCGCGCCGGCTACCCATAGGCGGATTGCCTTTGGGAACCAGGTTTCCTCGACGCCTGGAGCGTTTCTCCAACTCTACGTGACCCTGCCAGTTGAAGCAAATTTCATGGCCTCCCTGCGCCTTACCCCATCTCGACTTCCACATGGTTTTCCGCCAGCAATTGCTCCGCTGGAATAAAGTTCCCCTCCAACTGCTTCCCATTGAGAACCAGCTTCTTCACGCCCTTTTGCACTCCGGCGGGATTCCTGACTTCCACTGTCAATTTCTTTCCGCGAAAGACGCGCGTCATTTTGAATTCTTTCCACGCGGAGGGAATGCAGGGATCGATTCTGAGTCTGCCATACTCCGGCTGAACTCCGAGAATGTATTGGGTGGCGGCGAAAAACGACCACGCCGCGGACCCGCTCAGCCAGGGAACGCGCGACGCGCCGAATCGGGGACTGTATTTGCTGTGGGTGAATTGGCAGTAAACGTACGGCTCAATCTGCCGCACCTCCGCGCGCGTGTTGTAGGCGGCGGGCAGATAGGACCGGAAATACCGGTAGGCCAGATCGCCGTGGCCAAGCAGCGTCTCCGCCATCACCGCCCATCCCTGGGTGTGAGAAAAGATGCTGCCGTTCTCCTTCAAGCCCGGATTGAACAACGCGGCCCGCATGACATGAAAGTCCGTCTGCACATACGGAGGGTCGCAAATCATCAGGCCGAACTCCGTGGCCAGGTGCTCCTGCACCGAGTACATCGCCCGCGCGGCCCTTTCAGGATCGGCATGCCCGCTGATCAGCGCCCATGATTGCGGGTTGAGAAAGATCTTGCCTTCGGCGCTTTCCTTTGAGCCGAACTTGAAGCCGTCGGCGCGATAGGCGCGCAAGTACCATTCTCCATCCCACGCATCTTCTTCCAGGTGATCGTCCAGCTTGGCCAACTCCTCCCTGGCCCACTTTTCTTCCTCGTTTGCAGTCAGGAGCCGGCATATCTCCAGATAGACTCGCAGGGCGTAGCGCAATTGAAAGGCCACGAAGATCGATTCCCCCCGCTGTCCCAGACGAATGCAATCGTTCCAATCGGCTTGCAAGCCGCAGGGCAGGCCGTGCGCTCCCGAGCGCTCCAAATTGAACTCGATGGCGCGTTTCATGTGGCCCAGGACTGGGTCTTCGCCCTGGTCGGCATACGGCAACACCTTGCGATAGAAAGCCAGGTCGCCGGTCTCTTTCACATAAGCCGGAATCGCATTGAAAAGCCACAGGCAGTCGTCGGAGCGGTAATCTTCTTCCCGCGGCGCATTTTCGCTCCCTGGGTGATGATCGAACTGCCGCACTACAGGCATGGCCCCGCCGGTCGAGACCTGTCCGGTAATCATCAATTCCAACCGTTGACCGGCTTCTTCGGGAATGGCGTGCAGAACGCCTAACATGTCCTGAACCGTGTCCCGGAATCCCAACCCATCGCGCTCGCCCGCGTAAATCAAGCTGGCCGCGCGCGACCATGCATAAGTGATGAGACAATTGAAAGGGCCCCACATGTTCAGCGTGCTGTTCAACTCGGCGTCCGGTGTTTCCACCGTGAGTCCGGCGATGCGCTCGTGCCAATAGCTCTTCAACCTGGCAAGTTCCTCGCAAACCTTCGTCATGCTGCCGAACTCCGCTGCCGCGCGTCTCCCCTCGTCGCGGCCCCGGCCAATGCCCATCAGGACGAGGAACTCCTTCGTCTCTCCCAACGCAAGAGTTATCCTGGCCTGCAGCGCGCCGCAGGCGTTGTCGCCAACGGCGAGAGAGTTTGTGCATTGTCCCTGCTCGACAACTTGAGGATTGCCGTAGCCACGATAAGTCCCGATGAAAGCGGCGCGGTCCGTGTCATAGCCAACCACATCAACGCCCACCAATGCCTGAAAGGTGTGGCGCCCCTGGTCCTTCTCCGCAAAGTTCTCCGGCATAAGTGGGATGTTGACGTTGGTCCCGTGGTCGACGATGTTGCCCTCGACCTCCATTTTTACAGTGTGTTGCGTGTATTGCAGATTGATCAGATCGTCGCCTGCGTCCCAGTTCCCCGCATATTCCACGTAAGTGAAAGCGCTTAACTCGCGAGGCTTCCCGCTCAGGTTGGCGAGCTTCACATGCCAGCACTCGAAGTTCTTTCCCAGCGGAACAAAATAAGTAGTCTCGGATCTTATGCCGTCATACTCCGACGAAATGACCGTATAGGCGCTGCCGTGGCGGCACTCCGACCTGTACTTACCGAGCGGCTTGCCCACCGGCTGCCACGACGCGGACCAGTAGTCCTTGCTCAAGTGGTCATGCAGATAGATATAACGGCCCGGCTGGTCCATGGGCAGCGAGTTGAAGCGCAGCCGCATGAAACGCCCCCTGGCCGCCGATTTATAGAAGCTGTATCCGCCGGCATTATTGGTGATGATGGCGCCATATTCCGTCGAGCCCAGATAGTTGCTCCACGACCGGGGAGTATCGGGACGATCGATCACGTACTCTTTGTTCGCGTCGTCAAAATGCCCGAATTGCATTGGATGGTCTTCCTCCTATGGTCCTGAAACTTGTCCACATAGAAAGCACAGAGCACGGTATCCCTTCGACCGCGCCTCGCAGATCGGCGCTGTCTTCCGCATCGCTGAAACTCAGGAAAGCGCCGCTTGAGTCGCCGCTTGCCTCGCTTGCAACTCGCTCTGGATCTTCTTCGTCCTGGCTTCGTTAAGCGGATAGAAGAGCAGTCCCACTCCGGTAAGCAGGAAGGCGACAGCGGGAATGAAAGTAAACAGGAGCAGGATTCCATGTAGAGCATGCGGCGTCTGCGCCACGCTGGCCCGGTATCCGAAGAGGGCGAGCAGCCAGACCGTCACCGGTCCGCCGATAGCCCAGCCGAGTTTGTTCGACATGCCCGCTGCGGAGAAGACCAGCCCGGTGGCCCGGCGGCTCGTGCGCCACTCGGAGTAATCGGCGGAGTCGGCAAACATGGCCCACAGCACCGCGGATGTCGGCCCCGTCACCGCGCTGTAAAGCACCTGAAAGACGAACATCAACGCCACTTGCTCCGGCCTGACCCAGTAAGAAACCGCCAGGAAAATCGCGCCCAGCGTCGCCAGGCCGATGTAAGTGGCCTTCCTTCCGGCAAACCGCGTGACGTGTTGAATGACAATGGTTCCCAGCAGCGACATCAACGTTCCGGCAACCATAAAAGAGGCCGCCAGCTTTTCATTGCCGACATAGTACTGGAAGTAATACAGAATGGCTCCGCTGCGGATGGCAACGGCGCAGACAGTCAGCGTTCCCATCCCAAAGAGGATGAGCCACGGAACGTTGGTTGCCAGGTCCTTGAGATCCTGTCTGAGCGAACTCTTGTCCTGGATTGGTTGCACCCGTTCGCGCGTGAGCGCGAAGGTCAGGAAAAACAGCGCGACCGCCGCAACGGCGTAGATGCCCATCGTCAGTTGATAACCATGGGCTTTGGCCGCGGCCAGAATCACCCCGCCCATTTCCGGTTTAACTCTTCCGAAGTAGTCCACCAGGTAGAGCGTCGAATACTGCACCACCAGGCCTGCCGCAAAGGCAAACGCAAACCGGTACGATGACACGCTGGTGCGTTCCTGCGAATCGGGCGAGATCACGCCCATCAAAGCAGAATACGGAATGTTGATGGCCGAATAGACCATCATCATCAGGCACAAAGTAATGTAGGCGTAGATGAGCTTTCCGTTGGGGCTGAAGGATGGCGTGGTGAATGTGAGCACGCTGATAATGCCGAAGGGAACCGCAACCCAAAGCAGGTAGGGACGAAACTTGCCCCATCGCGTCCGGGTCCTGTCGCCCAGCACGCCCATGAACAAGTCAAATCCCATGTCGAGAAACCGCGTAAGCAGAAGCAGCGCAGCGAGTTTCTCCAGCAGCGAGCGTTCTAACTCGGCATCGGGAGTATAGAAGAAGACGTCGGTATAAAACTTGCCCTGGAAATAAATGAAGGTCATCCAGAAAAGATTGGAGGCCGCATCGCCGAACGCATAACCCGTTTTCTCAACAAACGTCAGCTTTTGAGTTTCCGGTTTCATGAATCATGTCCCTCTTGTTCGGTGGCCCTCATCAACATGCAAAAACCGCGCCGGTCCGGCATCGGACGGAAGCGGTCAACCTGGCGTCACGCATGCCCCGCAACGGCGGGTGATGCGGATGCCGGAACGGATTCCCTATTACAGTTCTCCAGCCAACAAAAACACCAGCGACGCCTGCCAGTTGATGCAAATCTCGTTGCTGGTATACGAAGCCAACTCGTCGGCGTAGACCTTGGCCGGCGGCAAACCTTTCGGCAGCTTGTCTACCACTGCGTCTCCGCGTCCCGCGTTCGGCCCTCCTGAAAGCAACCCCGGCCAGGGCTTGTCCTGCTTCCCATCCCCGCTGGGCCGGTGATGCGGGTGCTGGTACGGATTTTCGCCCACCTGCGTCACCCAGGAGAGCGAAAACGTGTTCCGTCCCAGCAGATAGTGCAGATTGTCCCGCGCCGCATCCACGAAGCTCGGGTCTGGCTGGATCACGTTGGCGATCAGCAGTTCCGCGCCATAATCCGCCGCAACGCCATTCGATCCCCAGACATAGTCCTTGGGCTGCATACTACTGCGGTAAGGATTTCCGCGAGTCCGCTCCACAATCGCGCGCGCCGCGGCCAGGGTCCGGTTCCGGATGGCGGCAACCGCCGTGGCATCCGCGCCTTTCCGCGTGGAGAGGACGTAGGTTCGAAGCGCCATCGGCCCCATCATCTTCCAGTTCTCTGCCGGAGGCGAATCCAGGCTGGGAAGAAATTCCGCATAGTTTTTCAGGAAGAAGTCGCTATATGCTGCCTCGCCGGTGGTGCGCCAAAGCTCGGCCGCCGCCCACAGGCGTTCGTCCTTGCAGTTCGCATCGGCATATTCTCCGGCCCCCACGCCGGGCGGATTCCTGAAGGTCACATTCGGATACTTTTCGGTCCAGGCCCAGGCCCGCCGCGCCGCCTCCAGCGCCTGCGCGGCAAACTTCGCATCGTAGGGCTTGTAAACCCGGGCGGCGATCGCGCCCACGGCCGCCAGGTCAGCGGTCGCGCAGGTGCTTTTATAAGGAGCCGATCCGGTCCCGACCACCTCGCTGGGCAGCTTGTCGTCCTCCGGTGCGATAAAGCCGGGGAAGTACTCGCTGGCCTGCTTGTGCCAGGTGCCCCCGTCGTCGTCCTGCATCTTCAGCATCCACTCCAGGTTCCAGCGCGCCTCATTCAGAATGTCCGGCGTGCCGTTGCCCGACTCGGGAATCTGGAGTGAAATGTTTTTGATCTTCTGCCCGAAGATCTCCCAGGCCCACAGCAAGGTGCCGGTGGCGATTCCGGAATTGACCATGTAACGGCCATAATCGCCGGCATCGTGCCAGCCGCCGATGTTGTCCCGTCGGCCTTTGGCGCCGGAGGAGGGGTGAAATTCGCCATGCAGGTGGCAGGCGGGGTGCGAGTAGCCGGGGAACTCGGGCCCCATATCCACAGCCGTCCCGCAGCGTTGCCCGTAAAAGGCGCGCATGGCCATGTAGTAGGTGCGCTCGAAGACATTCGGGCCCACTGCGAAGTTCCAGCTGCGCCCCACGCCGGGAACATCAATGTAGTAGGTTCCCGCCTGCCGCAATCCGGAAAAATCCGCGGCCTGCACCTGGTCGCCGGAGTTGGGGTCAGCCTGGGGCGGCGCGAGCTTTCCCTGAAAAACGGCCGCATTGTCGCTGGAACGCCTGACCTGGAAGGTTGCGGCAGGGGCGCTGACAAACGCCACCTTGGGACCGTCGAGCGGATAGCCCGCCTGATCGACTTTGATGGCCAGGCTTGCGCTCTCGGCCGCGCAAGCCAAAACGGCCGGGAAGATGAGCAGGCCGGCCAGGAGTGCGGTTATCGGCAACTTAATGCCGGATTGCGCATGGATGAGTGCCAGAAACAGGGAACCGGACATATGTGAATTTTCTCCTCGCGCAAGCGTCCAGGATACATGCAAAAACGGGCAAGTCTCTCACATCTGCCTGAATCCTGGCAACGATCCCGGACACGCCGGGAGATTTGCCTTATTTCGCTCGCGCAGATACTTTTTCACATTTGCGCCACTTCGCGCAAATCCACAGGGCCTTTTCCGAAGAACTTTGAAGCGCTCTGCAAAATCGTTTGATTAGCTTTCAATCCGGGGTCTATACTGACGGTACGTTTCTTTGAGGGAGCATTCACCATGAAGTATGGATATTTCGACGATCTAAACCGCGAGTATGTGATCACGCAGCCGGACACGCCTTTGCCGTGGATCAATTACCTGGGATGCCAGGCATATTTCGGAATCATTTCCAATACGGCGGGAGGCTACTCGTTCTATCGCGACGCTCGCCTGCGGCGGCTGACCCGCTACCGGTACAACAACGCTCCCTTCGACTTCGGCGGGCGCTACGTATACCTGCGCGACAACGAATCGAAGGAGTTCTGGTCCCCTTCGTGGCAGCCGACGCGCCACGAGCTGAAGGACTACTCCTGCCGGCACGGCATGGGCTACACGGTGATCGGGTCTTCCTATAAAGGCATCGAGGCCCACACCCGCTACTTCGTGCCCCTCGACGAGAACCTGGAAATCTGGCAACTAACGGTAACCAACAAGCGCGCCGTCAAAGCCTCCATCTCCGCCTTTGCCAGCATCGAATTTTGCCTGTGGGACGCCCAGGACGACAGCACCAACTTCCAGCGCAACTTCTCGATTGGACAGGTGGAAGTGGAAGACGGCGTCATCTATCACAAGACCGAGTACCGCGAGCGCCGCGACCACTTCGCCTACTTCGCAACCTCCGCCAAGGGCGGCAGCTTCGATACGCAGCGAGATGTCTTCCTGGGCCACTATCGCGGCTGGGATAAACCTGCCACCGTCGAGGCCGGCCAACTCACAAACTCCATCGCTCACGGCTGGGCGCCCATCGGCGCGCATCAGGCCAAGCTCGAATTGGCGCCCGGAGAGACGCGGCAGATCGTCTTCGTCCTCGGTTACCACGAAAATCCCGTAGCCGAGAAGTTCGATCCTCCCGGCTCGCAGACCATCAACAAGAAGACGGTCAAGCCGGTCATCGCCAAGTATCTTGATCCCAAGGAAGCCGACGCGGCCTTCGAGCGGCTGCGCCAGTACTGGGAGAGCGTGCTCGGCGTCTTCCAGGTCAACACGCCGGACATTCACACCAACCGCATGGTCAATATATGGAATGCCTACCAGTGCATGGCGACCTTCAACATGTCGCGTTCGGCGTCGTTCTATGAGTCCGGCATCGGCCGCGGCCTGGGCTTCCGCGACTCGAACCAGGACCTGTTGGGGTTTGTGCATATGGTGCCCGCCCGCGCCCGCGAGCGCATCCTGGACCTGGCCGCTACGCAATTGCCCACCGGCGGCGCGTACCACCAGTACCAGCCGCTCACCAAGCGCGGCAACAACGACGTAGGCAGCGGCTTCAACGACGATCCGCACTGGCTCATCATCGGCGTGGCGGCCTATCTGAAGGAGACCGGCGACTGGAGCATTCTGGACGAGCCGGTGCCCTACGACAACGCGCCCGGCTCGGAAACGCCGCTCTACGAGCACCTGCAGCGCAGCTTCCGCTACACGCTGGATCGGCTTGGGCCGCATGGGCTGCCCCTGATCGGGCGCGCCGACTGGAACGACTGCCTCAACCTGAACTGCTTCTCCGACACGCCGGGCCAGAGCTTCCAGACCACCACCAACAAGGATGGCAAAGTGGCCGAGTCGGTCTTCATCGCCGGCTTGTTTGTTCACGCAGGCCAGGAACTGGCTGCAATTGCCAAGCATCGCGGCCTGGACGCCGAGGCCTCCACGTATCTTTCCGAAGTGGCGAAGATGGATCAGGTCGTCCGCAAGCACGGCTGGGACGGAGAGTGGTTCCTGCGCGCCTACGACGACTTCGGCGCCAAGATCGGCTCCAAGGAGTGCGAGGAGGGCAAGATCTTCATCGAGACCAACGGCTACTGCGTGCTGGCGGGCATCGGCCTGGAAGATGGTCTGGCCGCCAGGGCCCTTGACTCCACGCGCAAGCACCTGGCCACCAAACACGGCATTGTGTTGCAGCAGCCGGCCTACTCCAGGTACTACCTCAACCTGGGCGAAATCTCCTCCTACCCGCCGGGATACAAGGAAAACGCGGGCATTTTCTGCCACAACAATCCCTGGGTCATCATTGCGGAGACGCGGCTGGGCCACGGCGACGAGGCCCACGACTACTACAGCCGCATCAACCCATCGGCGCGCGAGGAGATCAGCGACCTGCACCGCTGCGAGCCTTACGTCTACGCGCAGATGATCGCCGGCCGGGATGCGCCCACGCACGGCGAGGCCAAGAACTCCTGGCTCACCGGCACGGCGGCGTGGAACTACTACGCCATCGTGCAGTGGATCCTGGGCGTGCGCACCGCGCTGGACGGGCTGGAGATCGCTCCGGTCATCCCCAAGAACTGGCAAGGATTCACCGCGACCCGCACCTTCCGCGGGGTGGTGTACAAAATCTCCATCGAGCGCAAAGGCGACGGTAATTCCATTGCTCTGACCGTGGACGGCAAGCCGATCAAGGGAAATGTCGTATCTCCTCCCGCGGACGGCCGTAGGGAAGTTGTGGTCAAGGGCATTCTGAGCTAGAACAATCCCCGGTCTCAAAATCGAGACCTGGGGCACCCTATAAGGTTGAACAAGGAGTGGTGCTTTGTACCTGGCCAGCAAGCAGCGCTACGACGCCATGCAGTACCGCCGCTGCGGCCGGAGCGGCGTGCGCCTGCCCGCCATCTCCCTGGGGCTGTGGCATAACTTCGGCGGTGTCGATGTCTTTGAGAACAGCCGCGCCATGGCGCTGCGGGCCTTCGATCTCGGCATCACCCACTTCGACCTGGCCAACAACTATGGCCCGCCGCCGGGCAGCGCGGAGTCGAACTTCGGTGAGATTCTGCGCCTCGACCTCAAGCCGCATCGCGACGAACTGATCGTCAGCACCAAGGCCGGCTATGCCATGTGGCCCGGTCCCTATGGCGACTGGGGATCGCGCAAGTATCTGCTGGCCAGTCTGGACCAGAGCCTGAAGCGCATGGGCCTGGAGTACGTGGACTTCTTCTACTCCCATCGCCCCGATCCGGAGACGCCCGTCGAGGAGACGATGCAGGCGCTGGATCAGGCGGTGCGCTCCGGCAAGGCGCTCTATGCCGGCATCTCCAACTACAGCGCAAGCCAGACCGTTGCGGCCGTCAAGATTCTGCGCGAACTCGGCACGCCCTGCCTGATTCATCAGATGAAGTACTCGATGTTCGTGCGCGCACTGGAAGACGGGCTGCTGGATGTGCTGGGCAATGAGGGCGTGGGCGGTATTGCCTTCTGCCCGCTGGCGCAGGGCCTCTTGACGGACCGCTATCTCCAGGGCATTCCCGCGGATTCGCGCGCCTCCAAGCCGCATGGGTTCCTCAAGAAGAACGACATCGACGAGCAACGCCTGGCCCAGGTGCGCGCCTTGAACGGCATGGCCGCCCAGCGCGGGCAGTCGCTGGCGCAGATGGCGCTGGCCTGGGTGCTGCGCGACGGCCGCATGACTTCGGCGCTCATCGGAGCCAGCCGCGTGGAGCAGATCGAACAGAACGTCGCGGCGCTGGCCAACCTTGAATTCTCCCCGGACGAACTGGCCCGCATCGACGCCATCCTGCAGCCGGCCGGCTGAGCTCACAACTCTGAGCCCGGCCCTGCCGGGCGTTTCAGCAGGCTGTTACGATAATCTTCAGCGTGCAGAGGAACGATTCCACGCATTTTTTCGGGTGGGGTGGGGTGCGATGAGGGGATCCAACGGCCAGTTTCCGCGCTTGCCCCGCAGCCCCTGGCCGAGGCGTTCTGCGGCAAGGATGCTGGCTGCCTGGGGACTGGTTCTCGCGATTGCGTTGCCGGTGGCCGCCGGGGCGATCGATGCGACGGAGCCCGGCGACCTTGCAACGCAGCTACAAACCGCAACCGCCTATCACAAGCAGGCTGACTACGGTCACTCGATTCCGATCCTGAAGCAGATCGTCAAAGAAGACCCCCATAACTACATGGCCAACCTGCTGTTGGGCGTGGACCTGCTGCGCAGCGGGAGCGCTCGCGATGCTTTAGGGCCATTGCGCGCGGCGTCCGACGCGCGTCCCGATGACGGAGCCGCGCAGGCTTACCTAGCTGAAGCGGCGATTGCGCTGGGCGATCCTGTCATGGCCTCGGAGGCCTTCCAATCCGCGGTTGCCCGTTCCGGCGGAGAGGAGCAGTACTTGGCGGCATGGGCCAACTACTGCCTGGACCGGTTCCACATTCTGGAGTTGTCATTTCTGAGCACCAAGCGGGGAGAAGGAACGGAACTTCGCGTCGAAGCATGGAGCCATCCGGAAGGCAGCGAGGCCAGGGAGACGTTGCTGGAGCAGTCGGCCGCTCGCGATCCCGAGCAACAGGGAATCTGGGGTGATTTGGGGGTAGCGCAACTGGAACTTGGCCGGAGTGCGCAAGCGCAGGAGAGCCTGAAGCAGGCCGAGAGGCTCGAGCCGCAAGCAGCCGAGACACTCCAGCTTGAAGCTCTTATGGCAGCCGGGGAAGGGAACTGGCAAGACGCCGAGAAGCGGCTGCTGAGCCTGGGAGAACGATCGCCGTCAGAGTTGCGCAGAGTGGTGGCAATCTGGCCTGCGGCCAGGCAACCGGGGCCTGAAGTTGCTGGAACCTTGTGGCAGTGTCTCCGCGAAAAGGGAGGAGCTTGCAACTTGCTTTCAGCGCCGCCGCATGGCGGAGCGGGTCTGAGCGCGAAAGAACTTTATGTGCAGGGACGCTGGGAGCAGTTGAAAGCGCTGCCCGCGGTTGCGCCGGCTGATGAGCCGGGATCACTTTGGCGGGGCGTGGCGCTGGCCAGGACGGGAGACTGCTCAAAGGCAATTCCATCGCTTGAGCGGGGGTTGAAGGCGGACGAGCGCACGGCGGGGTTTTGGCTTCAGGTCTGCTATGGCAACGAAGAGTCGCGCGCGGAAGAACGGCTGAGCAAGGCGGGCGACGAAGCGGCGCTCCATCAACTACGAGGGGATGTGGCGCTGCGCCTGCGGTTCGATGCCGCGGCGGCGCAGAAAGAGTATTCGGAGGCTTTGAAGTCGCGGCCAAACGATCCCCGCCTGCTGGCGAGTTTGGCCGAGGCGGACAGGATGCTTGGCGACACGGAACATGCGCGAAGCGCGGCCCTGGCGGCGCTGGCTCTGAGTCCCCGCCTGTCCTCGGCGCTGCGGACGCTGGCCGAGATGGCGATGAACGAACGGGACTATGCCGAGGCGCTTGTCCGGCTGAAGGAGTTGGCCGCAGTCCAACCGAAGGACGCGTGGACGCAGGTGGAGCTGGGCGTGGCCTACGGGCAGTTGGGGCAGCCCGGCGAGGCGGTGAACCGCCTGGGGCCGCAGTTGGCGGCAGGCTACCCGGATGCGAAGGGCGCGCTACACGCCCAGTTGGCGCGCGCCCTGCGTAAACTGGGCCGCGAGGATGAAGCCAGGCAGGCTGCCCAGGAGGCAGCGCGTCTGGCTAACTCCACACTGCAGAACAGCGAGCAGGGGAACTCCGATGGCCACCAGTAGACGCGACTTTGTGCGCGGGAGCGCGGCATTGCTCTCCGCGGCCCTGCTGGCGCGGCGGGGATGGGCCGCCGCCGCTGCCAGCCCCATCATCATGGTCAACGGAGCACCCGGCAACGGGCTGGATTTCCTGCTCCGCACGGGAGCCACCGGGAACAAGTATCAGCCGGAGACGTTGCCGGGAGGACTCGGGGTGATCGATTACGACGGAGATGGATGGCCCGACCTCTATTGCGTGAACGGGGCTGCCATGCCCCAGCTTGAAAAGACCGGCAAGAGCTATTGGAATCGCCTGTACCGGAACAATCGCGACGGTACGTTCAGCGATGTGACGGAGAAGGCGGGTGTGGCGGGGCGGGGCTACGGAATGGGCGTTGCCGTGGGCGACTACAACAACGATGGCCATGAGGACCTGTTTGTTGTGGGCGTGCATGGCAACCAGCTCTTCCGCAACAACGGCGACGGAACCTTCACCGATGTGACCGGGGCGGCGGGGCTGAATCTGCCGCCGGTTCGCGGATTGTGGTCGATAGCGGCGGCGTGGATCGACTACGACGGGGATGGCAAGCTGGACCTGTTTATCTCCAATTATTGCGAATGGTCGCCGGGAATCGATCCCATCTGCGGGGGCATGACGGCGGAGACGAGACGCTATTGCCCGCCGGAAAAATATGCCGCGGAGCCGATGCAGCTCTACCACAACAACGGCGATGGAACCTTCACGGAGGTGACGGGAAAGGGACCTCTGGCGGAAGTTCTGGGCAAGGGGATGGGCATTGCCATCGCGGACTTTGCGGGGGACGGCCGGCCCGGGATTTTCGTGGCCAACGACAAGGCGCGCAACCTGCTGTTCCGCAATACCGGGCATGGTTTTGTGGAGATGGGACTAGACGCCGGCGTGGCTTATAACGGCGATGGCCGCAGTATCTCGGGAATGTCGGCGGACTTCGGAGATATCGACGGCGACGGACGTTTTGACCTGGTGATGACGGCGCTGAAAGGCGAGGTCTTTGACGTATTCCTGAACCGGGGACACGGGGAGTTTGAGGATGGGAGCATCCCCACCAGACTGATGGGGCTGACCCACCCCCGTAGCGGCTGGGGATGCGGGCTGGTGGACCTGGATAACGATGGCTGGCTTGACCTGTTTGTGGCCTGTAGCGGCGTGGATACGGACGATCCGATGAGCAACCGGATATTCAGAAACGAAGGCGGCAAGTTTTCCGATGTGTCGAACGAATCCGGAGTGGGACTGGCGCCGGCGCGCATGCATCGCGGCTGTGTCTTCGCCGACTTTGACCGCGATGGACGCCTGGACGTGGCGGTGACCTCGCTGGACGCGCCCATCGAGCTATGGTGGAATCGAAGCCCGATGCGCCATTGGCTGCAATTGCGGCTGACAGGAACACGCAGCAATCGCTCGGCGATCGGCGCCCAGGTTAGCTTGAAGACTGCAAACCGGACGCAGATTCGATGTGTGACGAACAGCGTGGGCTATGCTTCGAGCAGCGATCTGACCCTGCATTTTGGGCTGGGAAGCGAGCTGAAGGGGACAATAGAAATCCACTGGCCCTCAGGGACGGTGCAAAAGCTTGGTGACGTGGCGGCGGATCAGCGGCTCGAAGTGAAGGAGCCTGCTTGACTGCTGCCCAAAGCGAATAACGCGCCCGCCGATCCGCTGCGCAGCCACGCCTGCGTGGAGCAGCGCTGCGCGCTGATCGAGAAGAATCTGGCCGCGCTCCGCGCTCTGAAGCTGGGTGGCGCCAGGCGGACCGCGAAATAGGCTGCCAGGCCCAGGAAGACGAGGAATCGGCAGGGTCGATCGCTGCCGGTGAAACGCCGCGGCGAGCCACCCAGAAGCCTCTTTTTAAGGACACATTGACTCTGGTTCCGCTCTAAAGCAGCTCCTCTGAAAATGCTCTAGTTTTGTCTGTTTTTGGCTTTGGGCGTTAACTTGCGCAGGATGAACTCCTGTACCAGGCTGTCGATCATGCGGGAAGCGGTGGTGATAGCGTCATTCTCGAACATTAGCCCCGTGCCGCGATTCGCTTGCGGATAGTACGCGTTCGAGATGGCCCCCGAGATCAGATCGCCACCTATGCTCGAGACGTTCAGTTCATTATGGCCGTTGTCTCCCTTGCAGACGAATGGGCTGAGAATGGCGTGGAGGGCGCGCGACTTCTTTGTGCCCGTGCCCTGGTAGTAGTAGCGCGGGTCCTGGTGCAGAAGCGCTGGCAGGATGGCGCCGCCGAAGTAGATGTCGGTAACCCCGTCTACATAGATCGAGGCGTAGCGCTCGCCGTAACCTCTCGCGCCCTCAACGTAGTTGGGGATCGCTGCCGCCTGGTAGATGCCTGCAAGGAAGCCGACCGCGAGGAAGGTAACAGGATCGGTATAGGCCTTGCGGGCGAGTTCGAACTTCAGCTTCGCCGTGAGCGGCGCGGGGTTCTGATCATAGACGACGTAGAAATTGGGGATGATGCCGAAAACGCGCTGCTGTTCCTCGAGCCTGACCTGCTGGATGGCGATCTGCTCGGTGGATGAATACACATTTACCGAGGTCACCCCCCCCGCGACCTGGAGCCTGATGTCCGTCAGGAATTCGTACTGGCCTGGCTTGAGGACGACGTCGGGCGAGGTCCAGTTTACAAACCCCTTGGCGCTGATGGTGACGTGATAAGGGGTTCCCGTCTTGAGATCGTCGAATTCAAACAGTCCGTTCTCGTTCGCCACGATCGTGCGGTGATCTTCGGGGACTGAGCCGTCCAGAACGACCGTGGCGCCGGGAACGAGGTCGCCGTTCACATCGGTTACAGTGCCGCTGATATTAGCTGTCTGCATCCCGGGCGCGGCAATCGGCCGTCCGGCTTTTTGGCGCTGGCCTTTTTCAGCGCCGGGCTGCTGAGCGGGGGGTTGGGAACTGGAACTGCCCTGGGCGGGGCTCGGGTTCGGGTTCGGGGCGGGCTGCTGAGTGCTCTGGCTTTGCACGGCGGGAGGTTGCTGCGCCAACGGCTCAGCCTCAGCCACCACGAACTGGGGCTGTGGAGCCTCGGGAAGCTCGGCAACGGCGGTCAGCCCGGAGCCCGGTTCCTGAGCAATAGTTGTGGAGCACAACGCCACCAGGCTGAAGCCAGCCGCGAGCGTTGTATATAGAAAAAAAGAGCCTAAACGCATCCGTTCACCAGTTGCAAAGTCGGAGCCCGCCTGGGCGGCTCACCAAAAATAAGGTGAATCGAACGAGTGGGCTACCTAGAGGATAAATCACCCCCTCGCGCCTGCTGTGACCGGCGCCTTCTAAGGGCAACGATTCACTGTGTACACAGTTCCTCTCTATTAGACGCATTTTCCCCTCCGTGGGAGCAGAGAATTCCCCCAGGCAGCCCCGGCAGCAGCCCGCGGCCTTGATAACGCCGTCTCCCGCGCCGGGGTTAGAAATTATTTATTTCGACGTTTTTTCATTGGATTTTGCCCGGCGGGACCATGTAGAGTGGCCTTCACATCAAGTCGCGAGAAGGTCGCATCCATGCCCCATACCCATCCGGTCGTCCATTTCGAGATTCTCGGCAAGGACAAGAAGCTGCTGGAGGAGTTCTACAAGGATGTTTTCCACTGGGAGATCGACCCGGTCGAGGATTGGTATTCGCTGGTCAGGCCCGGCTCCGGCATCAACGGCGGCATCGGCGCCCGTGAGCGACACAGCGGACATGTCACGTTTTATGTTGCGGTTGAGGACATGAACGCCGCGCTGGAACTCATTGAAAGCAAAGGCGGAAAGAAGGCCTTCGGCCCGCAACCCATCTCCGACGGCGGCATCGTCGCCGCCTTCACCGATCCCGAAGGGCACCTGATCGGGCTGGTGCAGGGGCCGGCAAAGGAATAACCCGGCTCTTCACACCGCAAAATCAATAAACCCACGCTGCGGATCGGTGGAGACCAGCTTGACCGTCACCTTGTCGCCCACGTCCAGCCCTTTGCCGCCGCTGACTACCATGCCATCCACGTGCGGGTCGAGGGTGCGCACAAAAACGCCGTAGTTGTTGACGCCGGTGACGATGGCCGGGAAGCTCTGGCCGATGCGCGGATGCAGCACCACGGCGGCGATGCGCTTCTGCATCTCGCGCTCTACCTTGCGGGCGCTGTCCTCCATCAGCGTGCAACGGGTCGCAATGGCATTGAGATCGCCTTCGGAGTAGGGCTGCGGCGCGTGGGCGAGCCAGGCCTTCATCAGCCGCTGCGTCACCATGTCCGGGAAGCGGCGGTTGGGAGCGGTCGAGTGAGTGTAGTCCTGCACGGCCAGGCCGAAGTGGCCGGGCGAGACTTCATTGGGCCTGACCAGCACATATTCGCCGGGACCCATGAGCTTGACGACCGTGAGCGAGAGATCGGGAAAATGGTCGGGGTCCTTCTGCTTCTGCGCCAGCAGGAAGTCGTTGAGGGCTCGTGAGTCTGGTTCCGCGGGCAAAGTAGTTCCCAGGCCTTCGGCCACTTCGACGATGCGGTCCCAGCGCTTGGGGGTGCGGACGATGCGGCGGATCGAAGCCACGCCCGCCTCCTCGAAGGTGCGGGCGATGACGCCGTTGGCCGCCACCATGAATTCCTCGATCAGCGATGTGGCGCGGTTCTTTTCCAGGCGCGCAATCTCCACCGCTTCCTCGGCCAGCATGACGGGCCGGGTCTCAATCGTTTCCAGATCCAACGCTCCATGCTGGAAGCGGCCGCCCACCATGCGCTGGGCCGCTGCGTCCTGGAGCTTCAACTGCGCGGCCAGGTCGCTGTTGGCGGCCACCTTGGCCGGCGCGGGGCCGGTTCCCTCCAGCCACGCGCCCACGGAGTTGTAGGCCAACTGCGCGCGGTTGCGGACCAGCGCGCGGTAGGCTTTGCCGTCGGAGGCAGTGCCGGCCTGATCCACGGCAAACTCGATAACCAGCGCCACGCGGTCTTCATTTTCGTTGAGGGAGGTAATGCCCTCGGAGAGCTCGGCGGGGAGCATGGGAAAGACCTTGACCCCGGTATAGACCGAAGTCGTTTCGCTCTTTGCGTGGCTATCGATGACCGTGCCCCGGCTTACGCGCGCGTCCACGTCGGCCACGCCGATGAGCACGCGAATGCGGCCATCGGACAACTGTTCCGCCCACTCGATCTGGTCCAGATCTTTGGAGGTATCGTTGTCGATCGAGGACCAGAGCAGGCCGCGCAGATCCTGAATGCCGGGGACGGCGGGCGGCGCGGGATGCGCCTGAATGGCGGCGAGTTCGGCATCGGTTCCGGCGGGAAACTCCGGCTGAAAACCGTGCTCGATCATGGCGGCATGGGCCGCGGCGACAAGATTGAAGTGCATAGGCTGGCTGGAATGCATGAAGAATCGGGCTCCTTGAACGTGAAAGGCCAGCCTACCATGCCGGGGCTTCCGCTCGATTGGGAACAGGTGATGCGTTGTATGCGTATACCGCTTGAGTAACAGCCGTATGGAGGCTTAGTGAGACCTTTTTATGATTGGTTTTTTCCCGCGCTGTGGGTGGTTTATTTTCTCTATTGGCAAGTTGCGGCGCGCGGCGCCAAGAGCAACGAACGGGTTGAGCCGCTTGTGTCGCGGATCGTACGGGCCGTGACGATTCCTTTCGTATTTGTTTTCCTGATGTTCCCCCGGCTGCCCATTCCCGTGCTCTACCGGACTTATCTTTCTGAAACCAACTGGACTGCCTGGTTCTGGATTGGCGCGGTGGTAAGTGTGCTGGGGCTTGGCTTTGCGATTTGGGCGCGCGTGTATCTGGGTAGCAACTGGAGCAGCTCGGTGACGATCAAGCGAGACCACGAACTAATCACCGGCGGACCGTATGGCCTGGTACGCCATCCGATTTATACAGGGCTGTTGACCGGATTTCTAGGCACGGCAATCGCCATTGCACAGGTTCGTGGCCTGGTGGCTTTTGCTTTCCTCTTCGCGATGCTGTGGTTCAAACTGCGGCTTGAAGAGCGGTGGATGCGGCTGCAATTTGGAGAAGTCTACGAGCAGTACGCACAGCGAGTGCCTGCGCTTGTACCGCTTCCGCGCAGGATACGCTAACCGAAGAGAATTATTGAATTCCTAAATCGGCCAGCACCTTGGGCTTCGCTTCGTCGACGGCCAGCAGGTTGTGGCAGGCCGCGCAGTCCTGGGTGATACTCTTGCCGTCCTTGGCCGCGTGGTCGCCGTCGTGGCAGCGGAAGCAGCCCGGATAGCTCATGTGGCCGATGTGGTTGGGGTGCGTTCCCCAGGTCATCTTCATAAAGGGAAACACGTTCTGGCTGTAAAGGGTCGCCAGTTCGTCGCCCGCTTGCTTGACCAGCGCTGCCTTCGCAGTCAGCACCTCGGGATGCTGGGCGCGATAAAACTCCAAAAGCTGCTGAGGAATCCGGGTTTGCGCCTCGGCCTCAGAGGCGTAGGAGGCCTTGAGCAGCTCCAGGCCCTCCTTGTGAACCCAGGGCAGTTCCGGACTGATGGCGCCGTCGGCCATGGCCCGGTTGAGCGCGTCTTCCGCGGTCACGAACGTATGCGCCGCGCGGTTGTGGCAGTCGATGCAATCCATAAGCCTCCGTTCGCCCTGAGGAACGGCGCCGTTCAGGGCTGACGCGGCAAACACGGTCTCCGAGCCATCGGGATTCCGCTTCTGCACCCAGGGGATGGCGGTGCGGGTGGGATCGGTGGCGATGTACTCGATGTGGCCGAGATGCACGCCGTGAATCCCGGTCAGATGGGAGAGCGAATCCTGGCCGCCGAGGTGCAGCACCACGACAGTCTGGGTCTCGGTGTTCTTCTCGTCGTCGGCAAAGGTGGACTTGACCAGCAGCTTTTCTCCGACAAACCGGGCCGGCGTGTGGCAGCCCTCGCAGATATACCGGGCCGGGCGCAGATTCTGCACTGGCGATTCAATCGGCGTGGGGTAGCGATCGAACGCAACCTCGAGAAGCTGCTTGGTGCCGTTCACCTTGGCGCTGAAGTAGGCTTGCGCGCCCGAGCCGATGTGGCAGGCTACGCAGTCCACATGGGAGTGGGCGGAGATCTTGTAGGCCGTGTACTCCGGATGCATCACGTGGCAGGACTGGCCGCAAAACTGCGGCGAGTCCATGTAGGCCGAACCGCGATAGCTGGCCATGGCCACGACCAGCAGGTTGACGATGGTGGCCACCAGCACAATGTCCAGACCATGGCGGAAGACCCGGTCGTTGAGATCGATTTTGGGGAACTCGGCTGGAATCTGTCCGGCTTTCTGGAGCTTTCTGCGGCGCACGTACACGCCTACCGGGATCAGCAGCAGCCCGGCAATGAACAGAGCCGGCAGAAGCAGGAAGAAGATGATTCCGAGGTAAGGGTTGTCGTTGGGCCGGCCGAAGATCTCCACCAGCCAGTAGCCGATCATGGTGATCCCGGCGGCGGTGGTGATGGCTCCGCCGGCAAGGCTGATGGGGTTATTGCCGAAGAACAGAGCCGGCCGCGCCCAGTTTTCACGGAATCTTTGAAACACCGGCATTTTATCCCCCTGCTCAAAATGGCCCGCCGGTTGAGGCGGGCCTGGTCGAACTTTTCGGTTCGATTGTACCTGCTATTTCAGGCTGCGGTAGAAAGCCACAGCGTCCTTGATCTGCGCGTCGGTCAGTCCCGAGATCGGCTTCATCTTGCCCTTGCCGTTCTTGACGGCGGCAGCCATCTGGTCCGCGGTCAGCTTTTTGATGTCCGGATCGGAAACCGCCTTCACGCCCATGGACTTGGCCATCCCCGCACTAGGGGTTCCATTGGCGCCATGGCACATTTGACACTTGGCTTTGTAGGTCGCTTCGCCTGCGGATTGAGCGAAGCCCACGGCGCCGGCCAGACACACTACAGCTGCCAACACCAACAGGGATCGAATCGTCTTTGTCATCGCAAGACTCCTTGATTTTTGTCGGCCAGATTGCGCGGGAGAAGCACCTGCCGAGCGTATTCTTCTTCATACTACAACCCCGGCGGCAGGTATAAGACGCTGAGGTTGCAACCACGATGGCGAGATAAACCATCTCACACGGAACGGCGCAGCCCCTTGCATTCGGGAACTGCGCCGATGGTTAGAGGGCCAGGCCCTGTCAGAACTCGTAATGCATTCCAATGGTCACGTTATTCGCATGAAAGTTCCGCGGTGCGGTCAGGCCGGCAGGCGATTCGGTTAGACCGGTCGGTTGGGGTAGAGAGGTGCAAGGAACGACCGCTGATGTCGTAGACGTCGAAGTGCTGCAGAACGGCGGGCCGGAAGGACCGCCCTCGCCGTAGCCGTAGTAATTGTATTCCGCTTTCCAAATCCATCCAGGATGGACCGTCCATGCAACACTCACAAAGGGAGACTGATACTTCGAGTCGAGCGAGCCGTTGACCGATCGCGCATCGTTGAAAAACTGATTGCCGCTCACTGCGCTGATGCGATAGCCAAGATTGGCGTGGACGGTCTTGAGGGGAGATGTCGTGAGGGCCACCGATGCGTACTGCGTAGGAGCATCCATGAAGTCCCTGGCAAACCAGTCGGCGAGCTGCGTCGTCGACCCCCTGGTGTACACACCAGGGCATACATTCGGCCCCCCGCTGCTATTGGTCGATGCAGTGCCGGGCAATGTGCTCGTGGCGCCGTTGTCGTAGCAGATATTGGTCGCAGCATACACATCGCTATAGGCGTAATTGAAATCGATCCCATAGTGCTCATTCGGCTCGAGCACCGCGCCCAGGCTCGCAACCCGGCTGTGATCAACATGATCGATCGGGCCCTCGTACGGGTCATCGCCCGCGGCGACGGCGGCTTGGTTATTGTTGGTATTGTTATGCCGTTCCAGGTCGTTATAGGCGCCCGATACCGTCGCCCATGGCTTTGGCCTGTACATGGTATGCACTCTGTAGTGCTTCGTTTGCCGCGGGCCGACCGGGGTGAATGCGTTGTCGGCGTAGAGCACCTCGACCGTTCCATTGACATTCCAATTGGTGGTGGGGCGCAGGGCGGCGTTGAAGATTCCACCATCTTCGTTAATGGTGACTGTTCCGTTTGCCGTCGCACCCACGGCTAATGGAGTGTTATGAGGAATGCCCTGAGCGATGGTATGCGTGACGTGGCGATAGGTGAGCGAGAGCGTGGCGCGAGACGAGGCATCCCAGGTTCCCGTCAGGTTATTGGTCAGGAAGTTCTGGCCAAAGTAGCCCAGCAGGGGGGCGCCGACGGCGCCGCTGCCTTCAAACGTCGAAGCGCCGGCGGCGGCGTGGGTAGTGATCAACCCGCCTGCGTAGTTGATGGTTTCATTTCCCGCAGTAGCGGGTGTCGACAGAGTGGTCCCACTCGTCATGGTGGTGGTTCCCGGTTGGTGGACGCTGGAGAAGTCCACCTGGTCGGAGAAACTGACGGTCTTCATAGCCTGCCAGACGATGCCGTAGTCGGCAGAGACCACCGCACGGTGTGCCTTCGCCATGGCCGTATACGTAAGCGAGCGAGTTGTCCCATTCAGACCCTGGTAGCTGTCATAGTAGTTGGGCAGGTTCATATTCGCGTTGGTGTAACGGAAATCGCCGTTCATCGAGACGTTCTTGATGCTGGAGCTTTGCAGCCGGAGGATCTCCGTGGGGTAGAGAATGCGGGTCGGCTGCGAGCGCAGATAGTTGGTAACCACGGCGCATGCCGCATTGATGACCGGCAGGCCGCCGGGGGTTTGCGGCGCCGAGAGCATGGGAGTGGTGCCTATGCTGTTTGCATTGCAGGCGCTGCTGGGGTAGGGCGTCCTGCTGTCAAAGTCGTCAAGGGCCGCCGGTGTTCCGTCCGCCTCCTGGACGTTGAAGTCGCCGGGGGCCATGGTAAAGTAGGAGTCCGCCTTGTAGTGGTTGACCTCCTCTTCAAAGGTCACCCTGGTATCCCGCACGGGCTTCCAGTCGATTTCCCCCGTGAAATCGTCGCTGCTGTTGCGCTGATACTCCTGGAGCACGGCATCGTACTTGGCGAATTGATAACCACTTGGGCTCAGGGTCGGCCCCTGGAAGATATTCTGCGAGTACCCCACCCGGAACGTCACCTTCGATAGCGGAAAGATCGTGAGGTTGGTGTCCGTCATGCGGCGCACCGTGTTGAACATTACCGGCGATTGTTCCACCTGCGGCCACGCAAACGAGCCGGTTGGCGCGCCGGAGGGTCCGATGGGAATCGACTGCCCCCCAGGGATATTCGGGTTGCCCAGCAGGTCGTAGTCGAAGTACTGGCGGTCGCGGCGGAACATTCCCGAGAACTCGTAGATCTTGCCCTTGGAGAAGTCCAGCTTGGCGAAGTTATTCGGATCGCCACCGAAGCCGCTGCTGACGGCCCTGAGGGAATCGAATAGGGTATCTTTCTTGCCCGGAAGCGCACGCATCTCAAAGGTCTCGCCAAGCACGCGTGGCCCGGACTGAATGTTGACCAGCGTGTCGTACATGGCCCCGCTGCCCGAGATGCTGGCTATGTGCCCGCCCAGATCCGCGGTCTGATGGACCGTATACCCCTCTGGAACACCCGGCTGTGCTTCCGGCGCCGGCTTTTGAGCGGCAGCGGTGCCCGTCGCCATCAGTAATAGAGAGACTCCAATTCCCCCGGCGATGCGCCGGATCATTGCGGGAGATGGCCGTTGATCAGACACCCGGGATAACCAGCCTATCTTCTTCATATGAAGCCTCGCTTGAAAAAACATTGTTGCTGACATCGAAACCTTGAACTCGCGTGCCAGGTTGGTACGGGAGCCGGGCCGCGCCGTCCGATGGGTCTGGAGGGCCCGGCCCGGCCCATGACTCCTACCTCAGAAACGCCGCATTGATGTTGGACCCATGGATATAGGTGTGGCAGCTGATGCACGGCGTTATCTCCGACGATCCTGCGCTCATCCCGTGAACCGTGCCGGCAGAGACCGGGCTATGGCACTGGTTGCACAACGTATTGATGTTCGGCATGTTCAGCAGCCGGGCGTTCTGTGAACCGTGCGGAGTGTGGCACGCCAGGCACCCCTCCGCCTTCACCGCGGCGTGCTCGTAGACGAAAGGCCCGCGCGTCTCCGTGTGGCACTTGGTGCAGATCGCATTCTGATCGGCCGTGGACCTCAGGTTGTTGTTCCCGAAGGTGCCGTGCGGATCGTGACAGTCGCTGCACTTGACCAGGCCTTCGTTCACCCGGTGGTGGAACGGCATATCGAACGCAGGCTTCGCGTCGGTGTGGCACTGATAGCAGAGCGTGGGCTGAGCAGCCTTGAGCAGGTCTTCCCTGTCGCCTTTAGCGTGGATGCTGTGGCAGCTCGTGCAGCCGACGCCGGCCTTGGCGTGAGGAGAACGATCGAAGTTGGGATGCGCTCCCGCGTGGCAACTCAGGCACCTCTCGTCCACTTCCTTGGCTGTGGCCTTAGCCGGAGCGAAGATCTTGGTGATGTCCCCGCCGCCCTCAACGTGCGCTTTGCCCGCGCCGTGGCAATTCTCGCACGTGGCCCCGGCATCGCCGTGCATCAGCACCATCTTGGCGTGCGGATTGTTGGCGAACCCCTTGGCTACCTCTTCATGGCAGGTAGCGCAAATATCCGCGCCCACAAAGTCAGAAGGTGCGGCTTCCTTGGCCTGCGCGGCAGCCGGCTTGTCGCCTGGCCCGGCTTTGGACGCCTGAGCCGCCAGCACGGGAACGCACAGCAGAGCTGCGCCCAGCATCAACATCGTACAAACTCGCAGTCCCGGCCAACTGTCCGGAGCCGCACCGATCGGCAATCGCGTTACAGGCCCGTCTCTATGCATCGAATACCGCCTTTGGTGCTCTCCTAACCACTTTCGCATACAACGGTGCCGGCCTCCAGCGTTTCAGAACGGCAAAGTCTCCTCAGGGGAAGGCCAGTTCGGCGGCTGGAGTGCCGGCCACGCAGTTGTGGAAGGTGCTCTCTGTGCGGAGCATCACTTCATATGCTGCATCCTACGTTCTCATTTGTACACCGAATTGTGACGTTCGTCACATATTGTTGAGAGGCCAATTCCAGACCTGGATTTCTTGCCCTAAAGTGATATGAATTACTGGCTTTAGAGCGAACTTAAGCCTGCCAGGGACAATCCACAACTCCGGGGCGCGATCCCTCCCCCTTTGCGCCCGGAGTCGCCAGAAGAAGGGGAACGCCGCTTACAGCAGAAAAGCAGGAATGTGGCATTCCGACTGTGCAAAATAGAACATTTCCACCGGATGGGAGCGGAACTGGCGTCAAACTGAGGCGTTCTCCGGCTGCATGTCGCTCAAAATCTCCTTGCCGCTCAACCGAGACCCGCGGCCGGGGCCGGTTGAGTGCAAATTGGGCGATCTGCCCTGTTCCTGGCTGGGAAGAGCCTGTGCCCGCCGAAGGCCCGTATAGACGTGAGGTCCATCACATCCTCAGCGACGGCCTCTCCGGCAAACTTGCCTCAAGCAAGAGCCTCTTTTCAGGAGGCCCAGAGTATTTTGCCCTCAGAGAGAGCCCTTGCGACGGCATGCAGGGCGATGAAAGCGGCAGAGGCGAAGGTGCTCGATCGGCGCCGGAAGGGGCAAGACATGGCGGACACACAGATTACGGTAACAGCGCAAGCGCGGCAAAAGCACCTTCCCCGGCAGGCTCCGGTGGGATGCGCGGCCTGCGCCAATCGCCGCCCCGGCTGGTTCTGCTCACTGGGCAGTGCGGTTCTGGCCGATCTTGAGCTGGTCACCAGCACCATCTCGCTGCCCGCGCAAGCTGCGCTGTTCAGTCAGGGCGAGGATGCCCGCTGCCTTTATTTAATCTGCAGCGGCTATCTCAAGCTGACCGCGGGCCGGACCGATGATCGTCAAATGATCGTCCGCGTGGCCGGACCCGGCTCCATGCTGGGCCTATATGCGGTTCTCTCCCACGGCGTCTATGAAGTCTCCGCCGAGTCATTGACCAGCGCCCAACTCCGCCCCGTCGAGCGCGACCGGTTCCTCACCTTCCTGCGCAGTCACAAGGAGGCCCAGATGCGCGCCGTCCAGTGCATCTGCCAGGAGTACCGCTTCGCGCTGCAGGATGCCTGCCGCATTGCGCTGGCTGAGACCGTGGCCGCCCGCCTGGGACGGCTGCTGCTGGAACTGGCTCATCAGATCGGCGAACACCTGGACGATGGCGGCTACCGCTTCCCGCTGCTGCTCACACACGAGGAGATGGCCTCCATGGCCTGCACCACACGCGAAACCGTCACCCGCACTCTCGGCCAGTTCCGCAAGGACGGTTGGATCTCCATCGAAGAGTCCCTGGTCACGCTCCACGAGCCGGAGCGGCTGCAAGCGCTGCCCTAGGTTGAGTTGGGTCCATTTTTTACGCTCCCGTCTGGCCTGCTTACCGAGTCCAAGAGCTATCATCACAGTAGTCAGTGATCAGTTTTCAGTGGTCGCCGCCAGGTCTGGACGGTTTTGAAACTGACAAACTGACGACTGACAACTGAAAACTGACAACTGTCGTGGAGTTCATGGTGCGTATGAACCGTTTTGTGGCTTGTTTTTCTGCTCTTCTTCTCAGTTGCTGCGCTGCCGGGGGCCAGAGTCCGGCTCCAGTTCCGGCTTCGGCCCAGCCTGGTGTCACGTCCGCTGAAAGCCCGGAGATTCGGGAGTTCCAGAAGATTGAGGACTCCTGGTCCAACTCCGTGAACCAGCGCGACCAGTACGGCTTGGAGCTGGTGTTATCTCCTTTATTTGTAGACATTTCCGCCACGGGCGACATTACCACCCGCAACCAGCAGGTGGCCACTGTGATTACCGGCGAGGACAAGACCATCCATCTGGATCAGCGGGTGATCACGGTGCGGATGCTGGGCGACATCGCCGTGGCCAACGGCACGTATGTGTTGCACCACAAGGTCAATACGGCCCAGGTGGACGAAAAGGGCGTCTTTACACATGTCTTCGAGCACGCGCGCAGCGGCTGGTTGTGCATCAACTCGCAACGCACCGTGCTGCGAGAGGACTCGAACGCCAAGCCCAAAAAGCAGTCCAATGCCGAGCTTCCCTTCCACATTCCCCTGTTCACCAAAAGCAATCCGTAGAGCGGCGGCGTTGCCAATTGTTCTGGCGATCCAAGCCAATTTGCCGACTTTTTAACCCGCCATTCGCCTGGCGCCCTGCAGCCGGATCGACACATGCACCAGGCTGAGCGCGGCCGGGGTCACGCCGGGAATGCGGCTGGCCTGGCCGATGGTGCCGGGACGCACCCGCTCCAGCTTCTCGCGCATCTCCCGCGAGAGGCCGCTGATGGCGCTGTACTCGATCCACTCCGGAATCGCGTGCGATTCGGCGGCCTTGAGCTTGGCAATGGATTTTTTTTGCTGCTCCAGGTAGCCGGCGAACTTAATCTCGGTCTCCACGGCGCGGGCTTCGTTGCGCAGGATGGCGCGCAGGACGGCCGTCCTGGCTCTCGCGTCCTGGTTTTGATCTTGTCCTGTCAGCAGGCCAGACATTTCCGCGAGCAGCGGCTCTTCGGCGAGGCTTTCGCGCAGAGCGCCGAGCACCGCCTCGATGGTTACCTCGGGCCGTTTGAGCAGTTGCGCCCAGGTCAGGCCGGCGGTCGCCGTCAGCTCGCCGAATCCCGCGGCGGCCAGGCGTTCCGCATCCACTTTCCCCGTGGTCAGCAAGCGGCTGAGCGCGTCCATTCGCGCCTGCTTTTGCTCGTACTCGGCCCAGGCTTCGTCGCCGATCAGCCCCAGTCGGCGGCCGTGCGGGGTCAGCCGCCGGTCGGCGTTGTCAATGCGCAGGTGCAGCCGGAACTCGGCCCGCGAAGTGAACATGCGGTAGGGCTCATTTGTTCCCTTCGAAATCAAATCGTCGATCAGGATGCCGGTGTAGCCTTCGCTGCGGTCCATGGTGAAGGGCGGCTCGCCCTTGAGCCAGAGAGCTGCGTTGATGCCGGCCATGATGCCCTGGCAGGCAGCCTCTTCGTAGCCGCTGGTTCCGTTGATCTGGCCGGCCAGGTAGAGGCCCTCCATGCTCTTCACGCGCAGTGCGCGGTCGAGCTCGGTCGCGTCCACGCTGTCATACTCGATGGCGTAGCCGGGGCGCAGCATCTCCGCCTGGTCTAACCCGGGGATCGAGCGCACGATCTGCCACTGCACCTCCATGGGCAGCGAGGTGGACATGCCGTTGACGTAGACCTCGTGGGTCTTCAGCCCCTCGGGCTCCAGGAAGAACTGGTGCTGCGTCTTGTCGGGGAATTTGACGATCTTGTCTTCAATGGAGGGGCAATAGCGCGGGCCGATGCCCTGGATCTGCCCGGAATACATGGCCGAACGGTGCACATTCTCGCGGATGATGCGCAGCGTCTCCGGGGTGGTGAAAGCGATGTGGCAGCTCACCTGCGGCTGGACGATTCTCTTAGTCCGGAAGCTGAAGGGCGTGGGGTCCGCGTCGCCCGGCTGCTCCTCGAAGGCTTCCCAGCGGATGGTTCGGCCGTCGAGACGTGGCGGCGTCCCTGTTTTGAGCCTGCACGTCCGCAGCCCCAGCGCGCGCAGGGCCTCGCCCAGCAGCACGCTGGCTGGCTCGCCGCTGCGGCCGGCCGGATAGCGCTCCTCGCCGCAGTGAATCAGCCCGTTCAGAAACGTGCCGGTGGTGATGATGGTGGCTCCAGCCAGCAGCTTGCGGCCGTCGCGCAGCTTCAACCCCAATACTCGCCTTTGCGGACGCGTGGGACGAGGAAGCTCAACCATCTCGTTTAGTCCCTCAGTCCCTGATCCCTCCTCGATCACCAGGTCCACCACCTCGGCCTGGCGGATGTGCAGGCCGGGCTGCGACTCCAGCACCTCGCGCATCTTTACGCGGTAGAGCTGCTTGTCGCACTGCGCCCGCGGACTCCACACGGCGGGGCCGCGCGACGAGTTGAGCAGGCGAAACTGAATGCCCACGGCATCGGCCACCTCGCCCATCACGCCGCCCAGCGCATCCACTTCACGCACCAGATGCCCCTTGGCCACGCCGCCGATGGCCGGATTGCAGCTCATCTGCGCAATCAGGTCCAGGTTCATGGTGATAAGCGCGGTCTTCAGCCCCATCCGCGCCGCTGCCATCGCCGCCTCGCATCCGGCGTGACCGGCGCCGACTACGGCGACATCGTATTGTTCGGTAAATGCCATCCGGCTCCGCAATAGCAGCTACATGGCTATTCTACGGAATCCAGGATTGCGGCGCTCTGCGCTGTTAAAGCGGTTCTCCAATTCACGTGCCCTTGCCAGTACCGTGAAAGGTGGCTTTTCTTAAGGAAAGAGCCACTCAGCGGCGGTGGTTTCGGGGTAGAGCGATTGGAGAACCGCTATAAGGCAGTCAGCAATGTTGCCACATTGCTCAGGGGTTACGCGTAGGTCAGCCGCACTTTTCTCCAGGCGTAGGCGGCTGCCACCAGCACCACGGCCGCGGCCAGATAGACGGCGGGCGTGCTGGATTGTGCCGTGGTGCCCATGAAATCGGCCGAGCGAATGTGGTGAACTGGGCCGACATACCACCACGCAGTATAGAGAGCCTCAAAGAATTTGCGGCTGCCTGTGGTGACGCCGAGCGCAAGAGCCAGTGCGGAGATGAAGAGCGCTCCTGCGGCCCACGCGGCGAGACCAGCAAAGTCGCCGGCAATGATCAGGCGCAGCGCGAGGCCGCCGCCGGTGAGCGCGGCTACCAGCACGCCTGCAACGAACAGGGCCAGCAACTGGCGCGACACGGCTCGTGGGGCCGAGAAAACGAGCGAGCCGGTGGAGAATTGCGCCTCGCGCGTGCCCATCTGCGACCAGATGAGCACCGGCCAAAGCCACGCAAAGACGATGACGCCGGAGCGCGCAACTTCAAGCGGCGAGGCCAGGCAGCCGATGAACAACCCTGCCGCAATCGCATACCACCACCACCTGTGGCCGAGGAGTTGGAGGCGCAGCTCGGCGGCAACAAGCGAAAAGAAACGCGTTTGAACAGCCGCTCCCCATCCGGACTTCGATTCCGCGCGCAACAACGGCGTAAGAGCCGGCACGGCATGGTGCGCCTGGGGCAGATCGCGGCCGTTTTGTTCTGCGATCCCATTGGAAGCGGTCCGGCCGGCTTTGAGCTTCTTTGTGGGCTTTGCGCTCTTCGCGCTCAGCCATCCGGCTCGCGCCGGGTCGAAGCGGTCAAAGAAGAAGGCCGCCAGCAAGGCCAGAACGAGGGCAAATCCGAGCAACAAGGCGCGGCTCAGAAGCAGATCCCTGCTCCACTGAATGCCGGTCCAGAGAAACGTCTTCGTGGTCGGGTTCAGGCCGCCGACAGTGAACGAAGCATTGCCGTTGTATTGCGGATCGAGGCCGCGGAGCTGGGCCTGCATCTGGGTCAGCATGGTAACCAGGCCGGTGTAATCTGCGAATGGATGCGCGGCCGCGCTCGACTTGCTGTTCTCCATGGCAATCGCGCCGGAGGCGATCAGAGCCGTCCAGAAGAAGAAGTAGAAGACGTTGCCGGCGCCGCCGCGCAAGATGGGCAGGCTCTCAAACAGCACGGCCAGCGCCGCCGTCACGGCCACGGAACTGAGTCCGAAGATAAGCACCGGAACAAGAAGCGCAAAGAGATCCGTGTGCGCAGCGCCGGAATGCGACAGATCGATCATCAGGGCCGCGAGCGCTAGCACCAGCACCATCGCGGCCAGAACCGCAAAGTTGCTGAGCGTCTTGCCGAGCGTGTAGAAGCCCTTGCTGATGGGCGTGGTGGCCAGAATCTGGCCGACGCGAGTCTGGCGGTCGCGCTGGATGGCGTTCTTGACGATGTAGAAGCCCACCAGCGAGAGCCAAACGGAGCCGACCATGCCGACGACCGAGCCCAGCCAGGCCGAGTTATCCACGCCGCGATACTTGTCCAGTTGCAGGGTCACCTGTCCGGAGTAAACTGCGTAGCCCAGATAGACTGAGAAGCCCAGCGTGAGCAGAAAGCTGTATCGGCGCACGCGCTCGAGAAAGTCGGCGCGTACCAGGTGGTAGAGAGCGCGGGTCATGCTGTGGCTCCGGCGCGATGCTGTGAGAGGCAGTAAAGATAGGCGTCCTCAAGATTGGGCGAGGCGAGTGAGGCGCCCAGCGGCGGATCTTCGCCCAACACGCGCGCGTGCACGCCATCGCTGCGGCGGGTGGTGCTGCTGATGAGGAACTGCTGCTTGGCCTGGGTCAGATCGGCGCTTGGAACCACCCACTCCCATACTTTGCCTTCCACCTGGAGCAACAACGCCTCAGGCGTTGCATGGGCCACCAGCGAGCCCTTCGCGATGAGCGCAATATCGGTTGCGGTGGCTTCCACGTCGGAGACGATATGCGTGGAGAGGATGACGATGCGCTCACCCGAAAGGTCGGAGAGCAGATTGCGAAAGCGCACGCGCTCTTCAGGGTCCAGGCCGGCCGTGGGTTCGTCTACGATGAGCAATTGCGGATCGTTGAGCAGCGCCTGTGCAATGCCGACCCGCTGCTTCATGCCGCCCGAGTAGCCGCCCAATGGGCGCTTGCGCACCTCGGTCAGGTTTACCAGTTCCAGCAGTTCCTCGATGCGCCGCGCTGCGGTTGAGGCATCGAGACCCTTTACGGCGGCAAGGTACTGGAGGAACTCGACCGCGTTCAGGTTTGGATAGACTCCAAAGTCCTGCGGCAGATAGCCGAGCACGGAACGAAGCGAGTCCGGATTGGCGGCCACATCGGCGCCGTTCCAAAGAACCCTGCCTTCGGTGGCCTTGGTAATGGTTGCCAGGATGCTCATCAACGTGGTCTTGCCCGCGCCGTTGGGCCCGAGCAGGCCGAGCACGCCTGGCTTCAGTTCAAGACTGAAGCAGCGCAGGGCCAGGACACCCCTGCGGTACTGCTTGGACACATCTTCTATTGCAAGTTTCACGCGTCCTCCGGCCCAACACGTCCAAATGCACTTTACGCGTTCCGCGCGCAGAAGTTCCAGGACTTGTGCCTGAGAACCGGCGCGGAAGGGCCGGGTTGTGGACGAAAGCCATCCAGCGGCTATGCACATGCGTCTAATATCTAAGGAGCATGCGGGATTCCTGCAGTGCGATCTGCCGTAGGCTCCAGACCCAGTAAAAGAGCGGTGGGGAAAGAGAAAAGAATGAGAAATCGTTGCTGGATGGCGTTGCTGGTGGCCGCGGGCTGTGCCCTGGCCGCCACGGCGCAGGGCAAGGACAGCTTTACGCCCATGGCGCTGGATGCGGGCTTCGGGCGGATGGACATCACCGCGCCCGCCGTGGCGCCGGAGGAGATAATCCGCCAGTTTGCCGCCAAGGAGAGCGAGTTCCAGCGCGCGCTGAACCACTACACCTATCGCCGCATCGCCCGTGTACAGACCGTGGACGACGACAACAAGGTAGATGGCGAGTGGTACGAGGTGGACGACGTGATCTTCGACCCCTCGGGCAACCGGACGGAAAAGGTGGTCTTCGCGCCGGAGAATTCCTTGCGGCGGGTCCAAATGTCGCCCTCCGACCTGCAGGACATCCAGCGGGGATACCCCTTCGTTCTTACCGCCGAGGAGATCGGGCAGTACGACGTGAAGTATGTGGGACGGCAAAAAGTGGATGAGGTGGACTGCTACGTCTTCGACGTGAGCCCCAAAGTCATCGAAAAGAAGCATCGCTACCTGCTGGGCCGCATCTGGGTGGACGCGACCGATCTGCAGATCGTGGTGACCAACGGCAGAATGGTTCCCGATGACACGCGCAAAGGGCAGGAGGACCTGCATCCGCCCTTCATGACCTGGCGGCAGCAGGTGGACGGCCATTACTGGTTCCCGGTCTACACCAAGGGCGAGGGCATCCTGCACTTCAGCGGCGGCAGCGGTTACATGGCCCAGGACGTGCACATCCGCGACATCGTCAAGTACTCCGACTACAAGCAGTTTGGATCAACCAGCAAGATCATCTATGAGGGGCAGGACATTACGAAACCGCAGAACCAGCCGGACGCGCAGCCGAAGAAATAGGGAGTAGTGTGCTGGCTACAACGGAACGCTGCCACTCAATACAACGTCATGCTGCCGGCAGGGTGACTCGGATACACCCACGCCGACCGTCGATTCCAGCCCCGCCGTGTTTACCGAGTGGTAACTTCCGAGTTGGCGACTATCCAGGAACGACCCGTGAAATCGCGGTCCGGTACCATTGAGCGCGTTCAGACGAGCAGTGAAGCAGGTTATTGCTGGTAAACACCGGCTTTCTTAAAATCGCCGCCTTTGACGATCGACAGCGCGGATGGCTCAAGGTGCCGCTTCAAGGCCTCGTTCACCTGTTGCGGCGTTAGCGCGGACACCGCGGCTTCATACTGTTCGTCCCATTGCAGGGTACGTCCCCAGTGTTCCGCCCATTCGAGTACACCCGCGAGATGGCTCTCGTCGGCGCGCTCCATCTTCCTCTGATCGAGCCAGGTCTTCTTGGCCTTCTCCAGTTCATCGGCGGTAACCCCATCCTTCAGAATGCGAGCGACTTCCTCCTGGAAGGCCGCTTCGACTTTGGGCATATTCTGCGGCGCGGCGATGGCGTAGGCATTCAAAGAAGCGCTGTCATCCTTGGTGGGAATACCGAATGAGGCTCCGGCTCCATAGCTGAGACCATCCTTGACGCGAATGCGCAGGAAGAGCCTTGAGTTTGGCGATCCGCCCAGGATCATGCCGCCCATGGTCAACGCAGCGTAGTCAGGATCCTCGTCGTTCATCTTGAATGCCGAAGCCGCGAGGAAGATCGCATTTTGCTTGTCGGGCGTCTCGATCTTGCGATTGATGGCATCGACCTTTACGTACGAATCTGTGATCCGCGCATACGGTTTGGTACTCTTCCAGTCGCCGAACAATTCTGTGAGCTGCTTGCGCACCTGCTCTGGATTGAATTGGCCGACAACCGAGATTTGACCTTCGGCCGGCGCAAAGAAGTCGTCATAAACTTGGCGCACATCTTCGAGCTTTACATTCTTCAGGTCTTCGATCTGCTCGTCGAGCGTGGAGACATAGCGCACATCGCCGCGCGGATACTCGGCGTTCATGTTCCGGTTGAGTTCAATGGAGGCCAGCGAATTCGGCTCGGTCTTCTGGCTCTCAGCGCTGGCGATCCGCTGTTGCCGCACCTCTTCGAACTCGACTTCCGGGAAGGACGCTTCGCGCAGCACCTCGCGTACAAGGCGCAACGTATCGGGAAGGTTCGCTTCCACCGTCTTTGCCCAAGCGCCGCTATCTCCAGCACTGCCCCACACATTCAACTGCGCCTTCAGACGATCGGTCTCGTCCTGGATCTGTTGCCGGTTTTTGGTTTTGGTGCCACGCTTCAACAGGCCGCCCACCATGCCTGCCGCAGTCGCTTTACCGAACAGCGACTTCTCATTGCCGAATCGGAAGTTCGTACTCACTACAACGATGCCGCCGCGAGTCCGCTTGGGAAACATCACCAGCTTCATTCCGTTGGGCAACGTGGTCCGAATCACCCGGCCCTCAATGTTCTTCGGCGAGGGATCGAAGGTTTCGCCTTCCTGAATGGCCGCGCCGGCTTTGAAGTCCTTGAAGCGCACCGCGTCCTCGGGAGCGGCCGCAATCTCCGCGCGATCCGGCGTCGGGTTTGGAATGAATTCGCCCAGCGTGCGGTTCGATGGCTTGAGATACGCTTTGGCCACGCGCGTGACGTCTGCCGGCGTAACCTTGCCGACATCATCCCGGTTCAGGAAGAGCAAGCGCCAGTCGCCGTCGCCGACATAGCTGCCGAGCATGAGTGCGACCGACTGCGAGTTGGTCATCGAAAGTTCGATGTTCTTGAGGATGCGAGCCTTAGCCCGGTCAACTTCTTCCTGGGTGGGCGGATTGGCCGCCAGACCTTCAATGTCCTTCAGCATCACCTGCGCGGCGTCGTCGATGGACTGCTCCGGCTTGAGCTGCGCAAAGGCCGCCACATATCCGGGGTCGTGCATATCCGAAGCGTACATAAAGGTGGAAACGGCCTTCTTCCCGTCGACCAGTTCCTTGTAAAGCCGGCCGGTTTGCTCCGCGCCGAGCACCTGGGCAAGAACCTGGAGGGCCGCGATATCGGGATGCAGGGCCGAAGGGATGTGATAGACGGCGAAGACGCCCTGTATGCTTCCAACGCGGCGCAGGATCACCTCGCGTTCGCCTTCCTGGGTAGGCTCGGTGGTGTACGGTTGCGTCAGAATGCGGTCGGGCTTGGGAATCGAGCCTATCGTCTGCGCGATCTGCGAGAGCGCCTTGGTTTCATCGAACTTCCCGGCAACGACGAGTTCGGCGTCGTCCGGCTGGTAGTACTTCTTGTAAAAGACTGCCAGATTCTCAACCGGCACACGCTCAACGTCGCTGCGCGCGCCGATCACCGTCTTGCCGTAGTTATGGAAGTTATATGCCGCCCCCAGAACCCTCTCGTGCAGCACATTGAGCGGGCTGTTCTCGCCATTCTCCATCTCATTCCGGACCACCGTCATTTCGGTGTCCAGATCTTTCTTGAGCATGGTCATGTTGACCATGCGATCCTCTTCCAGATCCAGCGCCCAGCGCAGGTTCTCGTCGCTGGCAGTAAACGATTCAAAGTACATAGTCTGGTCGTAACTGGTTTGGCCGTTGGAAGCCGCCGGCGCGGTCGGTCAATTCCTTGAAAAGCTCTCTGCCGGATTTCGAGCTTTTGAAGGTCATATGTTCCAGCAGATGGGCCATGCCTGTTTCGCCATAGGCCTCGTTGCGCGAGCCTACGCGATAGACCACATTGACCGTGATCTTGGGCTGCGAACTATCCGGATAGAGCAGAACGCGCAGGCCGTTCGGAAAGGAGTACTCGGTGATGCCCTCGACGGAGGTGATTCTTTGCACACCGTTGGGAAGCGTTTGTGCCACGGCGCATGTCGTGACAAGAAGGAGGCAACCAAGGAACGTAAAGAACTTTCTTGAATGCATTTCCGCGCCTTTCTGTGTTACAAGTTGCGTGTTTCCGGATTATACCCACTTGGACGGAACTCTCACGAAAACCGCTCATCTTCGCGCCCAAATATTTCCCGCAGAGGCCGGGGTTGCGTTTCCAACCATGTTTATCCCGCCGGGTACGCGATTATCGCGTTCTCCGGCGAGATCAGATCGATTCGACTGTCGACAAACCGATGTACTCCGCGGAATCTCATGAAACTCAGAGTTCCGGGTTCCGGTCGTGTCGCCGCCTAACCGGCAGTTACTGGTTGATCAATGTTCCCGCAGGCCTCAGGCACCCCATGCGCTACTCCCAACCCTCTATTCCCTCAATAGAACAGATATTTCCGCCACCGGTCGTCCGCCCGGCCCAGCATGCGCATGATCTGGCGGCTGGTGTGCAGCGAGAAGGGGCGCGGCTCGCGCAGCAGGATCATGTCGTCAATCTCGCTGAGAATCCGGTTGCCCTTATGGCGGTTGCAGGGGTGGCAGCAGGCCACCAGGTTTTCCCACGTGGAGTTGCCGCCTCGGGAGCGGGGAACCACGTGGTCCAGCGTCAGATCGGCGGAGGGCAGCACATCGCCGCAGTACTGGCAGGTGTTGCGGTCGCGCAGCAGGATGTTCTTGCGCGAGAGGGCGCGGGTCTGGTAGGGGATGCGGCGGTACTCCAGCAGCCGGATGACCGAGGGCATGGCGATGATGGTGCGCTGCGCGTGGAGCGAGAGGCCGTGCTCCTCCTCAGTGCGTGCGATTCCCTTGAGCACCAGCACGAGGGCGCGGCGCGCACCGCAGATGTTGATGGGCTCATAGGAGGCATTGAGCACTAGCACCGGCAT
>Ga0187852_1000391_pt1 | contig 47453 bp, 28 predicted proteins | sample June2016WEW_6_40_FD_134511 | JGI IMG/M metagenome (GOLD analysis project Ga0187852, IMG submission 134511) | Peatland microbial communities from SPRUCE experiment site at the Marcell Experimental Forest, Minnesota, USA - June2016WEW_6_40 | ecosystem: Environmental > Terrestrial > Soil > Wetlands... | reverse complement strand
ACGCGCCGTGAGATCCAACGCCTCCTGTTCACCTGGACCGGACATTGTGCGTATTGTGGTAGCAAAATTCGCAAGCGAAAGCGACCGCCTTGACTTAACGTAGTAGTACTAGACTAGCTACCGCTTTTCTTCCTCTTCCGCTTTTTAGGCGGAGGCGTGGGGGTCGGCGCTGAGGGTGTGCCTGTTGTGGGTGGTGTGCTTGTCGACGTTCCCGCCAGCGACTGCAGGATCGCCGCGCCGTTTGGGCTGCCCCAACCGCTGCAGGCATCCCATCCTGGTCCCGCCGAATAGCCGTCGTTATTGCCGGAAGTAATGTCATGGAACGTTCCGGCGGCTGCGGCGACGGTTTGGTAGAGCGTGGGATTCAGGTATCCCACCGGGGTTTTCAAACTGGAATTGAAGCAGGCGATCAAGCCGGCCCAAAGCGGCGCGACGGCGCTGGTACCTCCCACCACGATGCTGCTGCCGTCCACATCGATCTGATAGCCGGTAAAAGGATCGGCATCCCCGGCTACATCCGGCACGCCTCGGCCGACGAAGTTCCCGGGGTTCACGGAAGGGGGCACATTTGCGTTGGCCTGAAAGGTGGGAAGCGGGAAAGTTGCGCTCACGCCTCCTCCGGTGCCGCCATTATCGGGAAGGTCGTTCCAAACCACCTCGCTGGTAATAGTCGTTCCACTGCCCACCAGGTGCGTTCCGCCGCAGGCCAGGGCGTAGGGACTGGAGGCGGGGAAGTCCACATGGTCCAGACCGTCGGTCACTCCATCCGTGGCGCCGTTATCTCCCGCCGCGATACAAACCGTGACACCGACCGCCGACGCGGCCTCGAGAGCGCTGTTGTAGGACTGTAAAGATTGCGAGGTCCAAGTGGACTCCGGCCCGCCCCAACTGATTGAGATCACCGAAGGGTTGTTCGTCTTATCGTCCACCGCCTGGTTAATTGCGTCTAGAAACCCAGAGTCGGTGTTGGGCGCGAAGTAGACGGCGATCTTCGCTGCCGACGCCACCGCCCCCGCGACTTCGATATCCAGCATTACTTCTGCGTCGGGGCCGCCACTGTCGCCGGTGGGTTGATTCGACGCCCCGTCCACAGACACTGCCGTAACCGTAGGCGCCGGAGAAATACCCAGCCCGCTGAAATAGGTATTCAGGTCGGATTGCGTGTAGCCGCCGCCCAGTTCGATGATGCCGATCGTTTGGCCCTGGCCGGTCGCGTCGGCAGGAAAATCGTAAAGCTCGCCCACCTGAGGCGCGGTGTATGACACCGATGAAGAGGCATTGGCGCGCACGTGGGTGGGCGCTGCCTTAGAAGCGACGCGGAGGTGCGTCTGCGCCTGAGGCCGGTTGTCGAGGCCGTGGACGCTGACGATAATGTCTTTCAGGTTTGCCGGGACGTATACCGAGCCCACGCGTCCGCGATATGTCGCCTGCGGTCCCTCATACATGTTCAAATCGACCTGAAAGGCTTTCGAGCAAGCGGCCGCAGTTCCTGTCAGCCTCACGGTTCTTGCCGCCAAGCTCACGCCGGAAACGGCAAGCCCGTGTGCACGCGCAAACTCTCGAACTTTCTCCACATCCGTGGAGTCCGCCCCGTATCGTTCTTCATGCTGGGCGCGAGTCAGGCGCTCACCACTGGCTATCACCTCCGCCAGAGGCTTTACGTTCTTGCCTAACGGCCGTGGACGGATTACCACCGTCACCTGCACTTGCTCATTAGGATCACACGTACCGGACTGGCTCGCGCCGGGCATTGGCTCGCGTTCGCTGCCGGGTACTGCAAGATATTCGTTATTTGGCATCCTTCCCCCTTTTTCGGTCTCTCAGATTGGTTACTGCTATATCAACTTAGATGCTCCGGATGTCATTTGCGGTGGCTCTTAGCGCGGAGGTCTCGCCGACCGTCGCGAGAGTGTCCCGCTGCCGTAACAGAGTGCGGGAGAGACGCCTGCGTTACAGCCCCTGGCCATGCGGCAACCCCAACTTGAAACGGAGCAGGTCATACTCTCGCATCGGCCTGAAGATTTCGGGCTCCTGAAACGGCCAGAGTTGAGCCTTAGGTGCGTTCGATCCGGAAGCGTCGAGTATGGCGTTCACGGCCCGGCGGGCCGCCTCGTTAGCTCCTTCCATGGTTGCCAGGTCGGTATAGGTGCGCACGTAGTCCGATGCCAGGAAGAGGTTCGGTATTTCCGTTGACGCTTCGGGGCGATACTGAAGCGAGCCCGCGGGATTGATCAGCAGCGGCTCTGCGTTGGTGGCGGCGCTGGGATTCGGAAACTGGATGTCAGGGTCGAGAAACCACGAAAGCAAGTTGCTGTCGCTGAGCGTCTCAATACCCTCAGTGTTCAAATGCGCCTTGAGCTGCGCCCATGCCTCGGTTTTAATCTCCTCGGCGGTGCAATTCGTGGCCGCCTTGCCGTAAACAATGCCCGGCGTGTCCCAATCAGAAATGTCAACCGAGAGAATGCCTCCCACCTTGCCGTCGCCCAATCCGGCAAAATCGATTCCCGGCCAGAACTGTCTTTGAGAAATCGAAGTTAGCGCCCACGGAGAGTCGAGATAGTTGGAGTGGCCACGCACGAGAGGAATATCATTCTTCAAATAGAATTGGATTCCGTTCATCCAGCGCGTCTCAAGCTTGTCGAGATGGGCCAGAGACGGCGCGACCCTTTTAATGTCATCGGTTACCAGCCCCGCCATGATCTCGACCGGCAGGGCACTGATGTAGTAGTCGACGGCGAGGGCGGAGGGTAGTCCGTTTTGCTCGACAAGCACTTTGCCGATGCGGCCGCCCTCAAGTTGCAGCGACCGCACCAGGGAGTTTCCCTGCAAAGCGACTCCCATCGACTCGAGATAAGCAATCCAAGGCTCGATCCAGGCCTGGTTTGTGGGACCGTTCAGGACGCGGTCGAATCCGCCCGGGCTGCACATCAGTCCCAGCATTAGCTGCAGGTCGATGTAGCCCACGGTCCGCGTGCTGCTGATTTCCGCCTTCATCGCAACCAGCGACCGCGTTACGCCCTCGCCAAGATACTTCTGGTAGCTCACAGACTTGCTGTTGGCAGCGATGAAATCCCACCACGCGATGTTTTCGTATTCGGCGAGCCGCCGCTCCTGACAACTGGTAAGCAGCACCAGCAGGCGGTCGATAAAGAACAGAAGTTCGTCATCCGGTATCCCGAGATTGGCGAAGAGAGATTTGAAGACGGTCGACCAGTCATCGAGGGTCTCGGGGAACCGCGTAGGCTCAAGGAAGGCAAGCTTCCCCGTGCGCGCGATTTCGACGCGTGTCGAGAAAAGCAGGTTGTCAAAGACCGATCTTCCGGCACACGGTATGCGCTTCATGGAGTCCGGCAGGTGTTTGTAGAAACTTGGAAAGAAGCGGAACCCGTGCTCACCCGGCAAGGGACTTCGACCGGGCGTGGCCGAATTCGGGACCGGGATGCTTCGCGCTTTCCCGCCGAAATCGGGCCGGCGCTCGTAGACCGCCACCTCGAAGCCCCGCTCGGCAAGTTCCTGCGCCGCGCTCAAGCCTCCCACGCCGCCACCTAAGACTGCAACTCGAAAACTCATCATTGACCTTTTCAAATGCGCGAGGCGCCATGGAGTGCGGCGGCGAAGTTGCCGCCCTGGAATCGACGCCCGAAGGCGGCAGCTTCGCTGCCGCACTCCATGGCCACCCTTGGCACCACAGGGGCAGCTTCTGCTGACTGAACTACTGCGTTGCGTCCAAGTGCTCCACGATGAACGGATAAACATCGTTCACCGCATTCTTACCGTAGATGCAGTCGATGTGCCCGTAGCCCGGGATCACGTGTCGCTTATAGAGGCCGCTGCCATTTGCCGCGGCGAGGTCTTGCGTGCTGATTTCGGTACTTTCAGGCAGAAAGCATTCGTTCTGCGCTCCGTGAATAAAGGTGATAGGAATGGCTAGCCGGTCGAGGTGAGGCAGATAAATGTTGTTGCCGTCGAAGTCCACCAAGTGGCCCGTATTGGCCAGGCGGGCAAGGTGGATGAACGACTTCATGTTGGCCACGCCGAACATTTCGTGTAGGGCGTCGTGCGTCGGTTCGTTCAAATTGGCGTGTTCGTAGAGCGGAGCGTACATGAAGGTAATGCGATGGCACGTGGCGCTGGTGCAACGGTTCTTGAGGTCCAGCGGGTAGAGCTTCATTCCCTCGTCATAGATCTTGGCCACCAAGCTCTCATGGTTGTCCACATAAGCGGTCAAGTCTTCGATACCCACATCCTTGAGGAACGTAGGCAGGTGCAAGCCGGTCTTGATGCGCGTGGCGAGTGGAGTCCGAACCTGAGTCGCGATTTGCGAGGCCACCGCGGAGCGCACGCCTTTGAGCCCCGCCAGCATCGCCATGAAGAACGTGGTGGAGCCCCAGCAATGGACCACCATCTGAACGCTTTTGGCTCCAGTCAGTTCCAGAACCTTGGCGACTGCGGCGGGATAGTCCTTGGTCGCCACGTCGTCGCCACTGGCCTGAAGCGTGGCGGCCGGCAGTGCGATGCTCGAGCGGTAATCGAGCAGCCAGACGTCGTAGCCGCGTGCGAAAAGATATTCGAGCAGATTCGTCTCAATGGTGTCGATGGAGAAGATCAGGCTTGAGACGCCCAGCCCGTGCGAGAGGATGACCGGGCCCTTGGCACCTCCCTGATAACGCGTCAGGCGCAGACCCACTCCATCCGCCGTCTTGAAAAACGCAACCTGCGGTGCGGCCACTCGCAGCGGACGCTTCTGCCGGGGCGGCGCATCGGCATTGAAGACGCTGGGTTGGGAGAATACGTCTGCGTAGGTGTCGAACAACGGACCGAGGAAGAAGCGCGCAAACCGGGCTCCGGCTGTAATTCGTTCGTCGAGGCTTCCGGCGTTGATCACCTTCATGGTAGTCAGTTGGCGCGCGAGATCTTCCGGAGCGATGTGCAGAATCCCCTTGCCCAAAATCGGGCTGGCCGCACTCTCGCCGTCGTAAATCGTGCTGTACAGGGTTGAGGTCGCAGGCCAGACTTGGAAGATGGAATCGGGATGAGTCACCTTAAAACCTTCGAAATAGTAGGTGCGGCCATCCTCCGCCGTCAGCTTCATCCTGTAGCGCATGTTGTGCGTGTCGACGTTGTTTGCGTCAACAGTGAAGAGGTTAAAGCGCCCTTCAGCCACCGTGAGAGGTTGCGGGGAAATCGCCGGCGCCAGCACTGTCCCTACCATCGGAGCTTCGTGCGCAGGATTGGAGATCATATCGTCCAGGTCTTCACTCGCAATGGTGAGCGTGAACTGGAAAGGGGAATTGTCGGGTAGGCCTTGGTCAAACCCGCGCTGATAAACAGGGTCGAGCGTGAGGGGCGGCGTGGGCGTCTTTGCCTGCGTCGAGAAATAGCCTTTCATCGTCTCGGTGAACTCGACCCCGGGCTTGGCTGCTGCCGCCGCTTTGGGCGCCGACGGCAGGCGATAGTCGATCTGCCAACCGCGGTCCTGCGCCAGCAACGCCATGGCCCGCTCCGTGACGGCCGAAATGGTGAGCAGCGGATTGACGCCCAGAGGGGTCGGAATCACGGAACCGTCAGCCACATAGAGATTGTCATACACACTTGTGCCGGTGGTCCCAGAGAACACTTGCCCTTTGTGATTCACCACTCCTCCGGCGGCATCGTCCGCCATGACGCATCCACCCAGCGGATGCACGGTGGTCAGGTTCTTGTGCAGCCGCTTGCTCCATAACGGATTGTGAGCGAAAGCGCCGCCCAAAGCCTCCGTGGCCTGCTTCAAGCGAGCGTTCACTTTCCCAAAGATGGGTTCGCTGCCGACGCTCGGCCAGTCGAGCGCCAGGTTGCCTTTTGCGTCGAGGCTCATGCGCCCGGCACCGTTGTCATGAGTCATCACCAGGTAAGTCTGCGAGTGATTGACGGCGCCACGGTAAGGGCCCTCGAAGTCAGTCAGAAGTTCCCGCTCTCTTTCCTCGATGAGTTCAGTGTCCGCCACCGGCTCAGCACTGCCGGCTACGGCCGCCGCGGCCGCAAATCCGGCCGGCAAAAACACGCCGAGCGCTCCGGGCGGCGAGCCTTCTTCGGCCACCATGCCGTCGGTGAGGGAAGGCTGATGTCGCATGTCGATGATTCCCGTAATGCAGGGACCAACGGCGGGAATCTCACCAGGCTTGTGATGGCCCCAACCTACTCCGTTGATGACTTGTGCTGTGTTGTATCCGAAACCGAGCACGTCTCCATTTCCGGTAAAACGCTCTCCCAGCCGATTTGAGAGAGCCAGGCCGTGTTGCGCGGAGCGGAGCAGGATCTCAGTCGAGCCCATCGTTCCCGCGCCCAGCACTACGACGTCTGCCGTGACTGCGACATCCGGGGCCTTGAACTTCTCGCGACCCACACCCAGCAACTCGCATTGCACCAGCCACTGGTTGTCCTTGCGCTCGAGCCAGCGCACGGAAACCTCCGTAAAGATCTCCGCGCCGTGATTCACCGCATCGGGCAGGTAATTCATGATGAGCGTGTTTTTGGCTGCGTAGTTGCACCCCGTAACGCAGTCGCCGCAATTCGCGCATTTGTGTTGTTCAACGCCCACATGGTTTGGGCCCTCGATCGTGAAGTTGACGTTGATCGGCGTGCGGTAGAACTTCTGGCCCAAATGCTGCGCGGACTCTTCGAGCGCGCGCAGCTTGGGTAGCTCCGGCCCGTCCTGAGGATAGGGATTGGGCTTGAGCATTTCTTCGGCGCGCGCGTAGCCCTCCTCGAGAGGCGTGGTGTGGTCGATCGCAAGCGTCTGGTCCACAGCCTTCGGGTTGCGAAGCTCGCGCGGCCAGCGCGGGTCGTCAAAGACGCGCGGCTCCGCGCGCAGAGCCACATTGGCATTCACCAGCGAAGTTCCGCCGAGGCCGCAGCCCACAAACACGTTGATGTCCGGGTGAATGTGTAAGTCGTACAATCCGGTTCGCGATCCGACTTGCGGGATCTCCGGCGTGTGTGCCTGCATTGCGGCGACGGCTTCGGTCGAGCGGTTCGGGTACTCGCCGGGCTGGAATTCCCGCCCGCGCTCGAGCACGCATACCTGCTTTCCAGCCCGCGCGAGGCGCGAGGCCGCAATCGCGGCCCCATAACCGGACCCGATCACAACCACCTGGTAATGTTCTTTGAGGGTTTCTATGGGTGATGCCAGCCGTGCCATGCGGTCCTCCGGGTAGCACAGGCACTCCTGCCTGTGCTACTGCTAATCGCGGGTGGCGCATACGTGCCGACGCCTTTCGTCGGCATGTATGTGCCCCTCCGAATCGGCAGGCGCAGACATGCCTGAGCTCGGCACGTCTGCGCCACCCTCGCGCGCGGGAGCGAGACGCTCCCTCCCCACCGGGCGAGACGCCCGCGCTACATCGCCTGCTCGTACATGGGTGTGTCTTCGTCGCTGTCCTGGTAGTACGAGACTTTGCCCGATGCGCCGTCGAGATCGATGATGGCGTAGCCGTGGTTGCACAGCCCGCCGGTCGTGCCTGGGCGGATAGGATCGCCGTCGTCGTCTTTGATCACCGGAACGTCAGGGTGCTTAGGTACTTTGACGACCTCGTCGACTCCCACTGGGAATGCGCCATGCCCGAGGCAGCAACTCCGCGCCAGGTTCATGTAAGAGTCGTAAAGCACGAAGTCGTGTTCGTGGCCCCAGATCCAGTGCGTCAACTTCGGCAGCAGGGGACCGAGTTGAGAGGTGAGGCGCATGTTCACTTCCTGCCCGTCGATGCTGTCGAATGCCGTAAAGAGCTGATGGTGTGAAAGCAGCACGTTCTTGCGGCCGCCGGCATTATTCACTTTGTCGGTGAGCCAGGTGACCTCGGTGTCTTGGAGATACGTCGCCCCAGCGCCGCCGCCCGCCGGGTTGTGGTCGTGGTAGCCCGTATCGATGGCGATGAACTGCCAAGCGGCGTTGCGTAGGCAGAAGTAGCTCGCGGGCTGGCCGAGTTGCTGAATGAGCTGGTAATACGGGCCGCCGCCGGAGTACATATCGTGATTGCCGGCAAGAGTGAAAGTGGGAATGCGGTCGAGCTTATCGCCGAGGGTCAGAACCTGCTGCCAGATATTCAAAAAGTAATTGGTGACCTCGAACTGGGTCCCGGCGTAGTAGATGTCGCCGAGGTGGATGACCACATCCGGCTTCTTGTCGGCTACCTGCCGCAGCAACAACCTGGCCGCGTCCTGACCTGTCCCCCAGTCCCCGACAATGCCCACCCTGGCCTTGTCAGGAAGCTTGCCGTCGATGACAAAGTCGCTCAGGTTCTTGTAAACGATGTAGGGAATCTGTTTTTGCTGGGCGACGAAATACTCGGCGTACTTGGCGGCGGCTTCCGAATATCGGGGATCGCAGTCGCCAAACTTGGCAAGCTCTTCCTGGTACCGCTGCTCGTCGGCTTGGTTCCCCACGATCTTCGCCTTGGCCAGTTTGAGCGCGGTGAGGGAACAGAAGCCGGCGGTTTGGGCCAAACCCTCAGTGGCCGGGTGAAAGGCGGTGGCAGCCGCGATGGGGGTGCCGGTATCAACTTGGGTGCAATAGGAGATTGCTTCCGAGGACATCGCATCAAGGTCGTCGGGCCGGCCCGCGACGACCCGCGCCGCGCCTACGTCCTCCACTTGCGTACCGGCAGCAGCCTGGGCTTCAACTTCTCCAACCGCGGCCTGCCAAATCGAAAGTTCGGGATCATGAAATTGTTTGAACTGCGCCATAGGGCAACTCCTTTTTTGTGGATGAGGGTTGCGCGCACCCCGCAAATGGGGGACCCGCGATGCCTTGCTCCTTTGCGTTGGCATTGATCCCCAGAGGGGATCCATAAAGTAGCCGGGGGCAACGCCCCCGGAGAACACGCCCCATGAACGGACGACCCTGAACGGGTCGAATCCGCATGGAATCATTCAGACTGTGCTCCTGGCATTTCGGGCTGCTGCGACCCGTTCAGGGTCGGGAGCGGCCTCGGTGCGGTACCGGGGCCGTTGCCCCCGGCTACTGCATAGTGCCCTTTGCAGGGCACATCAAGGACTCCGATGAGTGGTGCCCCATTGCGCATGTTCCTGATTTCACGGATAGCCATCAGTGTCTCCTCTTGTTCACGATGCCGCCCGTCAAACCGACATCATCGCCCGCAGCAAATCCAACATGCCCGCGCCCTGGAAGGCGCGGTCGCGGCCCAAGTCCGTGGCCGTCTTGGTGAAGATTCGTTTCACATTCTCCGGGTCGCCCCGGTATTCGCGGTGCCCGGAAAGAAACGCCGCGATGGCCCCTGACACGTGCGGCGCGGCCGCGCTGGTGCCGCTCGCTTCCTTGTACTCATATCCCTGGTCAGGATGAGCATGGCAGGAGATGATCTTCTCGCCCGGCGCCACCAAGTCGGGCTTCATCCTGCCATCCGCCGTCGGACCCTTCGACGAAAAGTAAGAAATTCCATAGCGATGCGGCTGGCTCTTGTGAACCGAGCCGACCGCGATGGCCGCTCCAGTGTTGGCGGGATCGGTAATCGATGAGACCACGGTTACCGGCTCCGGCTCTCCAGTGCTCATGACTGTCTTGCCGTAGCCCCAGTTGCCGCAGGAAATGACGACGATCAGCCCGGACTCCACCGCGCGCGTCACTTCCTGGCACAAGGGGCTGTACCCACAGCCGTAGCTCTGCGGGTCGAAAGGATAGCCAAGGCTCATGTTGGCTCCGTCGACGCGGATGGCGAGGCTGGAATCGTTCAGCTTGCGCAAGTACTCCAGGCCGCGGATCGCTGCCGACGCTGATCCGGTCCCGTCGTCGTTGAGAACCTTGATGTTCAGGAGCTTAGCGAACGGCGCCACGCCTGAGGGACAGGCTTCGAGTTCTTTCAGTTGCGGGGCATCGCCCTGCTCCTCCTGGTACGTGGCGGCGTGGTAGGGCTTGCCTTCCGGCCAAGTCGGGGCCGCGCCGGCAATAATGCCGGCAACGTGCGTGCCGTGGCCTTCGCGGTCATCGGGCGTGTCGGAACTCGAGAAGTTCTTGCTGAGCGTGCCGTCGACCGTGTTCAGAGCGGCAAAATGGGGGTGCGCGGTATTGATTCCAGTGTCCAGCACCGCCCACGTGATCCCCTTGCCGCGGGCCTCAAAGGTTCGCCAGCACGAAGTGGCCTTTACTGTGTCGACAGAACTGAGCAAGTGGCCGTAGGTCGTCTCGTCTCTCCAGATCTGATAAACATATTGGCGCTGTTTGGCGAGTTCTTCGATATCCTCGGGGAAAAGCGAGGCAAAAACGTAGAAGTCGCTTTCACTCACCTGATTGGCTTGATCAGTCTTGCTACGAACAAAATCCAAAACTTTCTGCTTGGATTCCTGGATGCCTGCCGGGGAAGCCACGGCTGGGTCTCTCAGTGACACGATGACCGGAATTCGCTGCCGCTCCCGCCCCTTCTGCGCCTCCATCTCGTTCTGGATGGAACGAGCGATCACGAATCTCTTCATACTGGGGCGATGTGTCTTGTTCCCCATTCCATGCCTCGCCTGTAGATTGTTATGCCCTGAACAATGACTGCCAATGTTGATAGATGCGCATTGTTTATAACACAACTACCTTAGCGGGTCAATCATGAGTAGGGCCCTGAGCAGGAGTTTGTCGTGATGTCATTCCGAGCGCAACGAGGAATCTCGCTCAGAGTTTTCCATCCACCACGTCGAGCCTCTTCGGGCGACGCGCGCCGCGAGTCACCCGAGATCAGAGCCAGATTCCTCGCTGCGCTCGAAATGACACTGGCCTCAGAGGAGTAGGGCCGATGCCTACTGCCTGGCAACTCGCAACGTCAGTTGGGGCGACACGAGCCGCGCGCTCGCCTGCGAGCGTTGACCCGAGGCAAGGTCCATGGCGATGAGGCCCCAAGGGTCGCCGAACCTGTCGTGAGTGTTAATTGCCACGTCGGCCATACGGTGCCACAAATCGGTTTGCGCCTTCTTGAAATCGGGACTGTTCGGAGCGGGCGGGGGATCCTGGGCAAAAAAGTGCCTGGCAGCGCTCAGTGTCACCGCCAGCTTCGACATGGTGGTTGCCCACCACTCAATGAGCAGGTAGTCTCCGGCAATGTTGGGAATCTGCGAGTCGGGATCGAGGTCGGGAAAGACCTTGGCAAGATTGGTTAGTGTGCCGCCTGTATTTTTGACCTGCTGCCAGACGGCGTCGCTTTCCAGGCCGCGCAGACGATACCCGTCGTCGGAATCGGCGTGCAGAAGTTCCTGAAGCGCCTGGCGGCCGATCTGCTCAAACTCGTCGATCCCGCGCGGCTGGCCGTCAGCGCGAAGGTAGAGGCTTTGGCTGAGCGTATCGTCGTAATCGGTTCCGACGTAACACGTCGAGCTTCCAAAATCAGTCAGATTCGAGAGCTTCGCCACTTTGTCGGCTTCCAGAATCAACCCCAAGGCAACGAGCGCGTCCAGATAAGCGCCCATGGTCGGGAGGTCCGTCTTGGCATGGGATGCGAAATGCCAGTAGGAGGCTTTGAGCGTGGGCCCGTGCGCAATCAAGCCGCTGCAGCGGTAAGCCGCGGTGATCAGGAAGGACTGCGCCAGAACCTTGCGTAGTTTATCGGAGTCGGCAAGGAAATTTATCGCTCCGCTCACGCGGGTTGCATTGGCCTCATCAGTGATGATGACTGCACCACTCGCCGCGTCGGTCAGGACCGTTCCTTTGAGCAAGAGATCATTAATAGAAGCGTAGTTATAGAGTCCCAGGATGTTGATGCTGAGGGTATGACCTCTCTTGCGGGTGCTGGTAATCAGATTCTGAATCTCGGTAATGCCTCGGGGCAGGGTTCCTGGCGACCCCAGCAGTGTGGTGAGGTCCAAGCGTAAGGCACCTTCCAGGGCGGCCTTGCCGTCCGGTCCGAGGTCTTGCAAGTTGATCTCATAAAGGAATGCCGAGTCATCCGATGCAAGCAATTGAAGTTCGGCTTGAACAGCAAGCTCGAGTTGACGCTGGATCGCGGTTTTTAGAGCGCCCACTACAACCTCTTGTTTCTCTTTCGTGAGGCCTGCCTGTTCAAGCTGATCGGCGGTAGGGAAGGGGGAGGGGGTGACCGCTCCCAGGACCGCCGAGATGAAATCCGTTTTCGTCGTCCCCGCTGTAACGCCGACCGAGGGACTGACCTGCACGATAAAATCCGCCCCGCGCTTCCTGTAAAAGCCTAATCGGACCGTCGCGTCGGCGACCTTGTAAGCCCGTACCTCGAAATCGCCCTCAATCGTGAACGTGGCCGTGATGTCGATCGCAGCCCCTGCGTTCACGGCGATTCCAGGCAGGGCCGGCGTCGAGAGAGTTGCCAGTGGGTTCACGGAGGTCAGTAGATTAACGGTTCCGCAGAGCTTCAGGGTGCAGTTGCCCTCCATAGTGACAACGTCCCCCAAACCTAATGAGGCCATGTCATCCACGCTAAATGGAATCACATAATCCTCGAGCGACGCTTCGAGCGCGGCTGCCAAGGTCGGTGTGGTGCTTGTGGTTTGAAAGGGCTTGTAGTGCGTCAGGGATACTGCTGTTCCAACTGTGAAACCATACACGACTTCACCCGAGGGAATATTCATTCCGGGTGCAATTGAAGCCCGAATGCCCAAACCCAGATAGGCCTGCCCGCTGGGAATCTCAACGGGACTCGCAAAGGGGTCGGGGTCAAAAAGCTTCCCCGCCGCAAATACGCATAACGAGCCGGAAATCGCCGCGCTGCCTGCGAACTGAGGGCTGGTGGATGAGACAGTCGTAGGCTCGCTAAATGACAGGCCGATTTGCACGGATTTGAGCGGAAATGCAGTAAGAGGGACATTCTGGAGCGAAGCAAGGTCCTTTTCGACGACCGAGAGGCTCGGGGGCTTTTGGAAGTACTTGGAGAATGCCGAGTTCGGATTCATAGCGGCTTCGAGGTCAAGCCCGAAGCCGTCGACAAGACCAATAGTTGGCATGCGCGTACTCCCAGTCAGATTGTTGGATTAGCGAAGAGTTAATGCTCGCATATGGACTCTAATACGGCTCTCGACATTTTGTCAATTGTCCAGTGGGTTGGCGGCAGGCAGGATCACGGGGTGGCGCATACGTCCCGACGGTTTTTGTCGGGATGTATGCGTCCCTCTCGGGTCAGGACAGCGCCGACATGCCGACCAGCGGCGCGTCTGCGCGACCCAAGAGTTTGTAACGCCTTGATTGCAAGATTCACAATCTTGTTGACTCTTATTAGCTGGTTATGTACCATACAGTGGCTTCGGTAGTCGAAGCCTAAGGGCGATTCCTAAAACTCACGTTTCTCATTGGGCGGGTTGTTGACTCTCGCAGAAGGGGTGGTTTTTCGCTGAAAACGCCTAACCACGAAAGACAGAGTTGACCGAATAGCGTAGATCCATTGTCCCTGCGGGCTCTCTGCGTTCTCCATGGTGGGTCTTCCATTCACGGTAGGAGGTCGGAGCATGTTAGGACTCGATTTCGGCAGCAGAAAGAGCTCTTACGACTACATCATTGTGGGTTCCGGATACGGCGGGTCCATTTTTGCCGCGCGCCTGGCTTCCTCGAACCTCAACCCCAAGCCTTCGATTTGTCTGCTGGAACGGGGCCGCGAGTGGCCGGTGGGAACTTTCCCAAGCGAAATCACTGACTTTCTGGCGGCGACGCGCGGTGATGGCAATCCCTTGGGGCTCTATGAGTTTCTGAATTATCCCGACATTTCCGTCATCAAGGGGTCGGGCCTAGGTGGAACGTCGCTCGTGAATGCCAACGTCGCCATCATCCCGGACGCGGAAGTCTTCGGGGAAGCGAGTTGGCCACGCACGATTACGCGCGATGTCCTGATGCCCTACTACCTGCGGGCTCGCCAGGTGCTGGCTTCAACCCCGCATCCGAAGGCGAAGGATTTGGCGAAAGTGCAGGCCATGGAGCGCCGCGCCGCTGAAATCGGGCTGGACGCTTATGCTCTCAACATCAACGTGAACTTCACCGTTAATGGAAAGAACCCTTACGGAGTCGAGCAGAAACCCTGCACCGACTGCGGCGACTGCGTTACGGGCTGCAACGTAGGTGCGAAGAATACCCTTTACATGAATTTCCTGCCCATGGCGCGCAGCGCAGGGGTGGAGATTTATACCCAGAGCAAGGTCGAGTGGGTGGAAAAGCTCTCGACGGGCGGCTGGAGGATTCACGGCTCTCATGTTGCCGACGACAAATCGAGCAAATCGTTCACCTTGGACGCGCGCAACGTGGTGCTCTCCGCCGGGGCCATCAATTCGCCTGAGATCCTTCTGCGCTCTGAAATGCACGGGCTCTCCGTGTCGCCGGTTCTGGGCACGGGGTTCAGCGGCAACGGAGATTTCTTCGGACTTGCTTACAACGGGACCTACGTCACGAACGTCCTTGGATACGGTTTGAAGCCTGCCGTGCCCGGAGGGGCTGTACCGCCCGGTCCTACCATCGTGAGCGCGATTTCCTACGACGGAACGAGGCCCGTCGAAGACCGCATCACGGTCGAAGACCTTTCCTTCCCCAGCGCTTACGTCATGGGAGCGAAGGCCGGGTTTGCGCTGCTGAATGGCGACCCAACTTACGCCGGGAACGAGGCCGCGCAGAAGCAGCGCACGCTCAACGATGGCGACCTCTCGCAACCCTACCGAATCGACGGCGCTCTGAATCACACCATGTTCTACCTCGTCATGGCTCACGACGACTCGCGCGGCACGATGGTTTTCGATGCCCCCTGGTATGAGCCCGACGGCCGCATGTCCATTCAGTGGGACGGGGCAGGACGCGAGATTATTTTCACGCGCATCAATGAAGAACTGCGCCGCCACGCGCGCGCCCAACAGGCCAACTTCATCTCCAATCCTCTCTGGGATATCTTCAAAACCCGGCATCTGATCACGGCGCATCCTTTAGGCGGGTGCACGCTCGGAGAAGATTACCTCCACGGCGCGGTGGATGAGTACGGCAGGCTCTTTGCCGCAGATGGCAGCGTCCACGACGGCCTCTTCGTCTGCGACGGCTCGCTCATTCCCTCGGCGCTCAATGTGAATCCTCTCCTGACCATCTCCGCCCTGACGGAGCGGATTGTCGAAAAGAGAATCAAAGTGGAGCAGGGTGATAGCTATCCTCAGCCGAACAAATCCGTCAGCCTGTCAACGATCGACCCCATTACGGTCTCAACCTACAGCGAGGCTCAGTTGGAGTCGCTCTTCCGGCGTTGCGTATCGATGGGCATCGACACGCTGATCAATCAAGGCGGCGCGCCTCAGATCGACGTAGCAAACCGCACCATTCGCAACGACCAATACTGGAAAGGGTTTTTCCCGCATGACAACATCCTGAATGCGATGTCCTCCGCGCTGTTTACGGGATTCAAGAAAGAGTTCCACAAGCAGGACGGCCACTACACCGGCATTACCAGCGACACGGACGATCGCATTCACGCGCGAAACAGCCTGGAGGAAATCAACCTCGACAAGCCCAAAGGAACCCTTGAGGCAGGGAAGTACATTCTGCTCAAATACCTCGACCCGCCCTGGCAGGGTTTCTACGACATCTTCAAGATCATCAACCAGGACCTCATTATTGGCCGCGTCTACTTAGGCGAGTACCCGAACGGCATCCGGCAAATCACCTTTCCCATGACCCGCGTCCACAGCTTCGACCAGATGACAGTGGACGACCATGCGGCGCTTTATGCCGGTGGCTCCGTGCCCACGGCCCAGGATCTTCAGGGCGTGTGGAGAATGGACTGCATCTCGAACGCCAATCATGCGACCGGCGTGGCCTACCTCAGCTTTGATTCCAAACCCGATGGCGTGTTCGAAGCGCGTTACCTCCTGATGGGTTTGATGGAAGGTCTGGTGACGCCCAGTTTTCTCAAAGACCACTTCCAGTTGAAGGACTTCACACCCTTCCACGACGAGATCCGCAAAGTCGCAGATACCTTCCTCGTCGGGAAATACATCACCAGCATTCCACCCGCCTTGGCCTCGTTGAACGACGACTTATCGCTCGGAATCTTCCACAAAGCCGCCGGGGGCCAGTTCGGCTTCTATTACATGTTGACGAAGACGGAGAAAGCGGCGCTTCCCACGAACACCCTTCTCAGCCCGTTCCTAGACGTTAATCTTCCCGACGGGCTGGGCATGACTTTCAGTGAAGAAATGGTTGGCTGGTACTTCGAGGGCTCGACGACTCCCACCGCCGACCGTGCAGGCGATTTGACGATTGCGCAGCGCATTCCCGCAACCGGCACGCCTGCGGGCGGGGTGGATTGCAAGTTTGACGTGAACATGACCGTCCGCGATGTGAACGAGTTCATTGACGGGCTCGAGCACGAAGCCGCGCTGCAAGGCACCATCACCTTCGGCCAGTTCCTGGGCGCAAATCAGGTGACCTACCCGGTGGATGCACAAAACAGCCGGTTCAATTATCTCGAAGTCAATCCCGCCACGGGCGAGGCGGAAATGAGGTATCACCTGGAGTTTTCCACTCCCGCGGGCCGGCATTTTTGCCTCGACGGAATAAAGTACATGCAAAGAGATCCCACTGGGAAGGTGCGCGGCGTGGCGGATGTGCTTCAGGACTACACCACGCTCTATGCACATATCTATGAGCGCAAAGATGGCCAGCCGGACACGCAAGTCGGCCTGGGCTATCTGAAATTCCGGACCTTCGAGGATCTCGCCGCTGTGGGCAACTTGGTCGGCTTCCTTGCCTCGTTCCAGGTGACGGGCACGAGCGATCCGCTGCTGCAGCTTCAGGCCCGGATGCGGTTTATTGCACTCACCGCGCAGTTTGTCGAAGTCGAGTATGACCCGCTGGCGTTGCCGACGGCCAATTAGTTGTAGCGCGGGCGTCTCGGCCGCGGTCGCGGGAGCGTCCCGCTCCCGTGCGCGGGCAGGCTGCCCGCGCGACTGCGGGCGAGACGCCCGCACCACGAGGAGGAACTTCATGCCACCGCTCACGGTAACAAACTGGTTTGGAGATCTGGTCTCGCACCCTCAAGTTGTCGTCGAAGCTCATTCCGCCGCGGACGTAGCAGCGATTCTAAAGGACCCGGCCAAGTACCCATCGCCCGTACGCGCCATCGGCTCGAACCATTCGACGGCGGCTTGCGGGGTGGCGGAGGGCGGGACGCTCGTCGAGATGTCCTCGATGAACCAGGTCATGCAAATTACTAACGATGCGGTGACAGCTCAGGCCGGGGCGATTTACATCGACGTGGCCCAGGAACTCCAGAAGAAAAATCTGCAGTTTTATGTGAACACCGAGATCGGCAACCTCTCGATGGGAAGCGCCGCGTGCTGTGGAACCAAAGACGGCTCGATGCCGGGTGAATACGGACAGGTGGGCTCCTATTTGACCCAGGTCGAGTTGGTGCTTCCCTCCGGCGACATTCTCGAGGTTGACGAGAGCCAGCCTGAGTTGCTGCAACAGATTCGTTCCAGTTACGGCACGCTGGGGATAGTGACCGCGGCGACATTCAAAGTTCGTCCCATTCTCCCCATGGCGGTCTACCACGAAACCTTTACGCTGGAAGATTTTGTGCAGAAACTTCCTTCCCTGTTCGCACGCAACGAGTCGATGATGTACTACGTTTTCCCCTTCGACAATCAGATCACGGTGGAATTCCGCAAATACAATCCCGGAGCTTCGGGGGATGCGAACCACGTCATCTGGCCGCTGCGCAATTATCTGTGGGGAACGACTGGCCCCGCCTTCTGCCGTCAGGTGACCGCCGACATGGCCGATACAAAGATTCGCTACGGTGTGATCGATGGTTTCTGCGCCATGTGGCGCTTCAAACTGACAAATTTAATCCGCAGCGAATACACGATCGCCACCGAGCAGATGATCCGCTATCCGCATCCCGCCGACAACAGCAGTTACACGTTCAGCTTCTGGGCATTTCCTGAATCCCGGTTTACCGACATTGTCACGGGATATTTCAAGTTTTGCCGGGACTATTACCAAAAGACGGGCTACCGCAACAACATGTTAAGCGTCGGCTACCGTGTGGCCCAGGATCAAAAATCCCTGTTCTCCTATTCCTACGACGGCAACGCCATGACGGTTGATCCGGTTTCCACCGCGAATCCTGGATGGGAAGCTTTTCTCGACGCTTACAACGAGCTGAGCAGCAGTCAAGGCGGGATTCCTCTATTCAACCAGACCGCTCGAGTTACGGCGGCGCAAGGCCAGAAGGGCCTGGGAGACCGGCTGAAGCTCTTCGCCAAGACTCGCAAAACTCATGACCCTCAAAACCGTCTCCTGAACGGCTTCTTCCGTGACCTGCTGGGCGCGTGACGTGAGCCATGCAAACTCGCAATCCCTCGCCTCTTATCGTTTCTCTTTTCGCCGTATTGGCGGTCGTGTACCCGGTTTTGGGTGTCCGAACATCCCAAGGCAATGACGCAATTGCGGCAAAGTCCTTGAAAGGAATTTCGGCGACTTCGGAGGGAAGCTCCGAAAAGCAGGGATTCCCCACTGCCAAGGACATGGTCGCGCGTTTTCTCTTCAGCCAAGCGGCCGGCCAAGCGAGTCCTGCGGAGAAGGCAGGCGTTCAGCCATACAGTATCGAGCTTCTCGTTGCCACGGCGCCCGACCCCATCGATTCCCGCTTGCCTAATTTCTTCGACAGCTTCGTGGAATCGATCGCCAGCGCGGCGGAAGCCACCGATTACACTTCGGATCGCTTCGCTTTCCCGTGGACAGCGGAGGCTGAGACAGGTCAAAAGAGCCGGTCGCTTTGGCGCGAGACCCTCCACGATTCGGTGCCCGGTCTAATCCTCTTTCGCAATCCCCGCAAGCAGCAACTTCTCCTGGTCTTCGTGGTTGGGGAAACTCCCACAACCGGAATTCACAAGCCGGCTATGCTTTCGGCCCTCGACCAGATGGCGCAGTTCTATCCTTGGGATCCTCATCACTCGGAACTCCCGCCAGGATTCCCTCAGGTTGACCGTTTGAGCTCGTTCGACGTTCTGCGCGTGATGGGGCCTGCATTTTCGGGTTCGGCGGTTTCGCTACGCTTCGTGTTGGACAGTTGGCTCAAATCGCGCGGGAATAACCCCAATTTGCGCTTTCAAATCATCTCGGGAAGCGCCACGGCCATTGACACCAGCCGTTTCTCCGAGGTCGGTCATGGCCAGGCGGCCTTTCATGCGACGGTGCCGCCGGACCGCGAAACTCTTCAGGCCGCTGCCTGCTACATTCAACATCTTGGCTACCCGCGGATCGCAATCCTCACTGAACGCAACACTGCTTATGGACAGAACCTGGCGCATGACATCGCCGAAGGCGGGAAGGGAAGCGCTCAACCTCAAATGCTCTGCCGGGACACCACCGAGGTCCCGGAAATACTCGACCTTCCCTTTCCGCTCCATATTTCCGAGCTGCGGGAAGCGTCCGTTGAAAAAGCCGGCTCCGCTCCGCAGACGGGGTCCGGAAACGGGAGCGCTAAGCCTGCCCCGGAGCCGCTCGCATCGAGCGATGCCGTTGTGCCTCCCGAGGCCCTGCCGCCGTTTTCAGAATTGACAGTTCAATCGGCGGAGTTGACGCTCTCGAACCTACTCACCACGATTGAGCGCGAGCGGTTCACCTACGTCGGAATTCTAGCCACCGATGTCCGCGATGCCACGTTTCTGGCGCAGGAGGTGAAGTGGCGCGCCCCCGCCACAGTGCTCTTCACCTTCAACTCCGACCTTCTTTACGCCTACCCCTCGGTAAACCGTTATACGCGCGGCATGCTCGTCATTACTCCTTATCCGCTCTTTAACCTCGAGCAATTGTGGACCTATCCTTATCGCGGTGGTCAATCTCGCCTGCAGTTTTCGAGCCAGGCCGCCGAGGGAGTTTACAACGCGACCATGGCGCTCCTTGGGCAGGATGCCAAGCTGGTGGACTACGGCGGCCCCTTGTCGAGGCCAGGCGGCGTCCCCTCGCCTCCCGAGCACAAACCCGCGCTTTGGGTCACAGCGATCGGAAACGGAGAGACTCTCCCGATCAGCTTGCTGAGGTGGGAAGATCGAAGCGCGTACACCTATTCGCCCGCTCCAGCGGCGGTTCCAGGCGACCCGCAAACTGAAGGGCAGGGAAAGCCCAACGTGGGCCGCGGCCTCTACAACGAGGATGCCGTGGTGGTGGTTATCGTCCTCAGTCTGCTCCTTTCCGCATTTTCGGTTCTGATGATCAGTCAATACCAAACCTCCGCTCAAAAGAGGAGTTCGGACCGTATCTCCGCCCTGTTGGGGGATACCGCCTCTCCAGCTTATTGGTCGGAGGGACGCCTTTTCCTGCTGTGTTGTTGCGCGAGCCTGCTCACATTCTACATTGTGGTGATGGTGGATTTCTGCTTACCCTTCATTGCAGGCAGAGAGTTGGGCAGGAGTGTGCAGACCTCTTTAACGCCCAAAGTGGCGATCGTCCTCGCCGGGATCACGATTCTCTTGCTGGTGTTCGCCACCCAGGCGCTCGCTTCGGCCTTCCGCGCGGCGCCCGCCGGCCAGCGCGGGTCCGCACGTGAGGTGACGATCTTTGCGCTTCTGAGTTGCGCGTTCGTTTTCGTTCTTGTCGTGTTGCTTGTGGTTTCCTGGTACAAGACCGTGAAGGAATATCCTGCCAGCGGCCTCTTCAGCTTTCTACGCTCGTTTGACCTTCGAGGCGGCCTCTCGCCTCTCCTGCCACTCGCCTGCGTCGCCCTTGGGGCGTGCTTGTGGGGGCTTTGTTCTTTCCGCCGGCTGCACCTGATTGACATCCTGAGGGCGTCCGGGAGCGTCGAGAAGGGAGACTCCTGGCTGAGTTTCCTTTCGCTCGAAGGACGTTCGTTTACCGGCGTCCGGGAACTCGAGAACAACATCAAACAGAATCTGGAATGTGCGTCCGTGATCTCGGTGCGGGGGTACACGGCTCTGCTGGCCCTCGCGGGCGTGGTGGGATACTATTTCTTTAGCGAGCGGCTGGTCCGTGCCCTCGAGGCGCGGCCTTTCTATTGGGTTTTTGAGGCCTCCTTCTTCATTGTTTATTGGGCCCTGCTCATGGAGTGCATTCGCCTGGTGGTTGCCTGGCGGAGCTTGCACGTTCTCCTGCTGCGGCTTTCCTGGCACCCGCTGCACGCCGCCTTCAGGCGATATCATCAGCGCTTTCCGAGCCACGCGAGGATGAACCTGACTCATCCGCCCTCCAGCTTTGCGTCGCTCGAGGCATCGGTGGAGCAGGCCAGGCGCATGTTGCAGACTGCCAAGGCCATGGTTCAGGCGGCCGGCACCGAACAGGGCCTGTGCGAACTGCTCCGGCCATCGCTCCCCGAGTGGGAGTCGCACGTCTGCACCGCCGAGTCTGAGCTTTATGGGGCTCTGAGACTCGAATGGACTGACCCGAGGCAGGTCAATGATGATTCGCCGCTGGAGCCCTTCCGTAAGAAACGCGCCACACGTTTGAAGGGGGATTGGCGGAAGTCGCTCGCTTCCCGTTGGCGCGCGCACCATGCCTTGTTCCAGCTTCTGCAATCGCTGGCAGAGCCGATGGAGCAGCATTGGTCGCGCAGTCGCGCGGAAAGCCCTGCGGCCACGGCGTTCTTCGAGCAGGTTGAGGAGTTCATCGTCACACGGGTTGTCAACTTTCTGGCCGTTGTCTTTCCGTCGTTTCAGAATCTTGGTTACTTCGTTCTGGTGGGTTTGTTGCTGATGCTCCTCGCTGTCACCTCTTATCCGTTCCAGCCCAGGAATGAATTCCTGTTCTTTAATTGGGTGGTGATTCTGTCTTTCATGGGGATCATATTCTGGATCTTCGTGCAGATGGATCGCGACACCGTCTTGAGCCTCCTGAACGGTGGTACGCCCGGCCAGATCAATATCAGCTTCGAGTTGGTGTTGCGGGGCTTTCTCTACATCGGCGCCCCGCTACTGGCTTTGCTCGGAGCGCAGTTTCCTGAAACTCTAGGCAAGATCCTCTCGGCGCTTACCGCCGCTCAAGGTGGCGGGTAGCGCGCGAGATACGAGGTGCGCACATGGGCGAGACCGATCCAACCCTGGACAGACTGGAAGATCAAATCAACTGGTACGGCCGCCGGAGCGGGTACAATCGCCGGATGTATAAATGGCTGAAAGGCGTTGAAATCGTCGCGGCGGCCCTTGTGCCATTGGCCGCGGGCTTCCACTTTCCGGCGGCCCTCACGGGCAGCCTGGGAGTCTTGATTGCGGTGCTGGAGGGTTTGCTGCAGCTCAACCAATATCTCCAGAATGGTATCAGTTATCGTTCGACGTGTGAGGCCTTGAAACACGAGAAGTACCTCTACTTAGCCTCAGCGGGTCCGTACGCAACTGACGACCGCGCGCACGCTCATGCTAAACTCGCGGAACGGGTCGAGTCCCTGGTCTCACAAGAGAATTCGCAATGGACGGCCGTGCAAGAGCGGCAAGCGCAACCAAAGGAGGCTGGAAGCTGAGGCTTGCGGCTCTGTGCATTTGGTACGTCAGGAATTGTGGCCATACCATAGGTTACTAGGATTGAAATCCCCAGATATTCTCCCTGATCGGAATCCTCAAGTCATTTCCAATATCCAGGGGCAGAGCGGGCAGAATATGGAGGCAAATTCGGTCTCTGCCACGTTTGCGGGGTGGCGTAGACCCGCTCGGCTGCAGCGCCTTGGAGTGCGGCAGCGAAGTTGCCGCCGTAGACCCCATACTAAGATGCTAACGTCGCGTGGAGTTTTCCGTTTTCGGTTTCAAGGCGGCAGGTTTGCTGCCGCACTCCAGAGCGGGGGGATCTATTACGAGCCGGCCGCAGCATCGGGTCCAGCCGCAATTCGATTCCGCTCGCTCACCACAATGGTCTCCGCGATGCGGTCGTGCACACAGCAACGGTTGGGATGGATGAAGAATTGCAAAAAGCCTGTGCCCAGTTCGAGCACTGAGGCTCCGTAGCCTAGCGCCCGCTCCACAGCCTGCCATAGGCTGATTTGGCTGCTCTCGAGTGAAACCACCCGGATGCGTAAGAGACGCTTGCCCAGCGTGAGACCATTGGTCTTCCAAATGATAAGGCCGAAATAAAGCACCAGCCAGATTACGTTGCCCACTTCGTGGAAGTCGAATTTGACGTGGATGTCGAGCTTCTGGTGACGCCAACTCAAGATGAGGTATTGCCGAGCGAGCTCGACAGGAATATAGGTGACAAGGACAAGGAAGAAGTCGATGGCGAAGGCGGCCGCGCGCTGTCCGAAAGATGCCAGGGGTACGCCTGCGAGAGCCTTGGCGCGCGACATTCCGTGCGGCTCAAAGGTGCGATTGCGCTTGTCTCGGGCCATACGAACTCCTCCGCTTTCTGCTTTCTAGGCGATTCCCTCCAGCACCGAGTTAGCCCAGATATAGAAGGCCACATGCGGGCTCCAGTATTCGCAGGTGCGCCAATCCAGGGTGTATTCGAGGTCAAGAACGGGCTCGTCGTTTACGTTGCCGGCGATGCCGTTCATGATTCCGCCGGGAATCAGCCCCACAAAGCGCGAATGGGGGAAGGGATTGCGCATCCCTTCCCCCGTCATCATCGAGGAGGCGAAGGGGTTCGCCCCCACAATCCACTCGAGTTGGCGATACGCGAGCGCCAGGTACGGCTTCCCCGCATCGCGGTGCAGGCGCGCGAGCCAGCCGAGCGCCAGCGCATTCGAGGCGTAGTGGCAGTTGGCGCCCAGCCACCAGAAGCCTTTGCGGGTTTGCTGGAAATTGCGGTAAGTGAGATTGCCCGCCAGCGGCCGGTACTTCTCGGGTGTGGGCGAGCCTACGTATACGCCGATCGGAATGATGCGGTAGGCGTTCCGGCTCGACATGGGCACGAGATACTCGTCCGCGTGCAGCCGCACCGCGTCCAACCACTTCGACCGGTCCGGCGCATCCGGAAACGTGTCGTACAACTTCAGCAGCGCCAGCGGTGGAACGGCCGAATTCACGACGTCAACATAAGGCGCGTCGCCTTGCATCCAGAATCCGCGCACCTCCCGCTGGCTGGCAATGTACTCGGTGTTCTGCCGCTTCAGCAGATCGCGGCCGAGAAGTTGGGCGTGACTCTTGTACATGCCGTCCCCAGTGGCGAGGAACAACTCTGCGGTTGCCATGGCCCACCAGCCCAGGTCTTCGGTCAATGTCGGAGCCCCGAAAGCCTGCCAGGCGCGAGCGGCGGCATCGAGACACTGGTGGGCGTAGGCCGGATCGCTCGCCGCGTAGCATTGCGCGGCCAGCGCTTCGAGCGTTGTGAACACAGCCCCCGTGCCGGAGCGCTTTTCGGGATTCAGATAGCGGTCATCGGGCGTACCGACGATGTTATCGGTCCAGTGATTGTCGCTGTTGTCGCCGTTCACGCCGCCCGCCACGTCTGCCCAGATTTTGCCGTCCGTATCCTGCATCTTCAGGAAATAGCGATTGCCGAAGCGAACCTCCTCGAGGATCTGTTCGTGCGTCGGGTCGCCGGGCCGGGGCAGGGGATTGTTCTTGTAAAGGTTCAGCAGGGCGATGCCGTTCAACATGGTCACGTCCATCCACTTGCGCAAGTCGCCCGCGTCGTGCCAGCCGCCCACGGTGTCGACGTGTTCGCCGGTGTCGCGCCGGCGCGCGTCGTCCAGGTGGCAGGCCGGGTGCACCCCGGGCACTTCCACTCCGCAGCGCTGGTAGCGGTAGTAGCCCACGGCCTTGGGGAGGGTGCGGCGCCAGACGTCGTCGCGGATGGCAAATTGCACCGAGCGCTCGCCCGCGACCGTGATCTGATAAAGGCCCGGCCGCTCGAGGTCCGTGAAGTCCGCCGTGAGACAGGGACCGAAATCCGATCCGCTCTCCTTCTTGAGCGGCTTCGTCAACGCGAAGTTCGACTCCGAAACATCGCGAAGTTGGTACTCCGTGGGCGGCGGCGAAGCGAGCGCCCGCACCACCAGGCTCTTGCTTCCCACGCGCGGGCGAAATCCCAGGTGATTGCAATTGATGGTGGGCCAGTTCGGCGCGGTCATTTTTTCAACCCGCTCCCCGAGAGGAGGCGGTCCCTCTTGAGCATGCAGCAGGTTTGGGACTAAGGGAAGCGTCGTTACTGCGCCTATGAATTGCCGGCGTTTCATGGGGGACTCCAGTTTTCAGTTTTCAATCATCAGTCAGCTTGTCATTCAGAGCGGTCATGGACGTGCGGCCCAGCCATGGGCACGAAAGTCGTTGTCATCCTGAGCCCGTTCGCTGCGCTCAGGGTAAACTCCGCGAAGGATCTGCAGTTCCGGTCCGAGGCGAACTAATGCAGATTCTTCGCTTCGCTCAGAATGACAGACTTTCGAGAGAATGCAGCGAAGAATCGCCGTAGTCGTAGGGGCGGTTCGCGAACCGCCCCTACCTTACACCTACTGGGTTCGTTCCTCAACCCCTCGCCTCCTCAACTCCTCGACTTTTCGACTGCCTCCACCAGGCGGACCTCGTAAGGATTCAAAGTCAGCGGGGCGCCGTCGAGGCGGACGTCGACCTTGGCATCCCGCTTGTTGATGAGCAGGGTTTTGAATCGCGAGGCCAGAACTTCGACATCGGGGGAAGAAGAGGTGGCATTAAACAACTCAGTACCAGGACCGAAGGACGTGTTGAAGAGCTTCACCACCTGGTAGTGCGGGCTGGGCTGTCCGCCGTCGGGAGTCTTGGTGCTGGTGAACAGGTAATTCCACCGCGCGAGTACCGCATCCCACAGCAACGCCACGGCGACGCCGCTGCGCAGAGCGTGCAGATAGCACGACGCGTGGTTGGCGGCGGTGAAGTCGGGATTACTGCTCCAGCCTCCATAAAACTCCGAAATCCAGACGGGAAGCTCGGTGCGGGCCCGAAACTGGCGGGCGATCCGGCCGAAGTAATCGGTCAAAGTCATCTTCTTAGCTTCTTCTTCTCTCGCGCGGGTGGGCGGATAGCCGGCCACCCAACCGTCAAAGCAGATGAAGTCGGCGCCGTGCTTGTGCTGAAACCAGTAATCGATCACCTCCCAATCCCTCGGCTTGGGGCCGTCAAAGGGGTAGTAGGGCCCGCCGATCTGGGCGCCGGGGCGCACCGCGCGCAGGGCGTCGTAGACGCGGTTGTAGAAGTCGGTGAAGCGGACAAAGTCCCAATTGTTTGCTGCCTTGTCCCAGTAACCCTTATACTCATTCCAGATCTGGAAATACTTAACATCTGAATAGCGGAGCGCAACCTGCCGGGCGAGTTCGACGAAGTCGCCCACGTGGTTGTCCGCCACCCGGTCGTCCGCCCAGCTATCAGGCCCGGTCTGGTGCGGGAAGTCCTCGCCGCTGGTCTTCATCCAGCCGGGGGCCGTGCAAAGGGTGATAACGATGGTGGCTCCCATGGAGCGCATCAGGGCGACGCGATGGTCGAGGCTCGCCCAGTTGTAAACACCCGGCCGGGGTTCGGGATTTTCAGTGCCCCAGTCCATCAAGTGTTGATTCTGAAATTTCACTCCCTCCGCCAACAAGGTCTTGGCGCGGGCGACGGCGGCTGGGGCGCCGTTCTCCCATTTCGGCTGAGTGTGCGTGACGCCGATGGTGAAATTGCTGGTGCCGTCGGTAGTGGCGCGGTCGACGGTGACCGTAATGACTTGTTGGCCCCGCAAAGGGAGGGCGACGCAGCAAAACAATACGATGATCAGGGTTCGATTCATGGTTATGTCCTATTGTCTGAGGCTCAAACTCGGGACCCCCTCACCCGGCCCGCGCCAGCTGATGAAAGCGCCGTCGCGGTCCACCCTCTCCCCCAAGTGGGAGAGGGCCATTATTCCAAAAGGGGGCTTCGCTAACAACACAGACTATATTGACTCTGCCGGCCGAAAGCTATATAGGATCCAGCCGCAGAATAGCGGCGAGTTTTATTCCCTCGAGGTCGCGGGGCAGCTTCAAGCGGGGATAACCTCGTCCTTCACGAGGTGGACACGAATCACTCGGGGTGCGTCTTGCGGCTCGAAGTGACAGCGGACAGCGTCCTGCATCTTCGTCTTTAGTTCATCTAAACCTTCAGCTTGGGTATAGATCGAGTAACCCAGTGCCCGGGCTTCATAACCGCCTTCCGGTGGTTCCTGCACGCTAAAGATGATTTCCGTCTCGGCCATCTTACGCCCGCTTCAACGCTTATTATACCCATTTCGCGCGGCTGCGGTGGCAGCAAAAAGCAAGTGTAACGCAGACTTGCTCTTTAGGTCTGCGCTACCTTCTGTCGCACTTCTACGGGCCAGCGCTGGGAATCAAATCGGAAGAATACCTGGAGGAAGCGGTAGAAGCAGCATTGCGCCCATTTGCGCCGGCGTCGCGGAACGCGGCTAACGCAGCTTGCCCCAAGCTGATTCCTCCATCGTTAGGCGGCACCCTACGATTGGTCAGCACCTCAATGCCGGCGCCGTCGAACAGCGCCGAGAGATCGCCTAATAAGAGTGCATTCTGAAAGACCCCGCCGGAAAGAACGACGGCGCTGACCCCCCTGGCTTGGCTAAGATTCCTCACGGCGTCTGCCACACCGTGCGCGACTGCCAATTGAAAAGCGCGCGCAATTTCATGCTGATCGCGCCCTCGCAGGCGGTCGGCGGCGAGAGCGGCGAGCAACGGGCGGAAATCCAGCTCGCCTTCGGCAAACGGAAAGGGATAAGGCTCGACTGCTGGAACCGAGCGTGCGAGGTGCTCGACCCACATTGCAGCCTGTCCCTCGAAGGTGACCTCGCGAGTGAACCCGAGGAGCGCGGCAGCCGCGTCAAACAAGCGCCCGACGGACGTTGTTGTGAACGTGCGCACGTTTTTCCGGACCAATTCTGTGGCGCGCCGATATCGCGGCGGGAAGTCGAAGGGAGGGGGTTCGAGGTCTGGCAAACCGTAAGTGTCGCTGACCTGGGCGAGGAATCCGGCTGCCGCTTGCACGGGGTGGCGCGCTGCGGCATCGCCGCCGGCAAGCGCGACAGGCCGCAGGTGCGCCACTCGCTCGAAGCCTCCTGCCACGCTGCCCAGAAAGATTTCGCCGCCCCAGATGGCGCCGTCGTCGCCGTAACCCGTGCCGTCGAAACTCACACCCAGCACGACTTTTTCAAACTGGTCATGCTCCGCCAGCACCGAGGCCACATGCGCACGGTGATGCTGAATCGCCACCTGTTCCGCCACCGCGAGGCCCCGCGCATGGATGCTCGAGGAGTACTCGGGGTGCGCATCATGCGCCACCAAGAGGTCCTCCCAGCGGACCCCGTACATGCTGACCAGGTCCTGGATGGTTTCGGTAAAGGCTTGGAACGATTCGTAATGATCGAGGTCACCGACGTGTTGACTGACGAACGCTTGGCCGTCGACCACGAGAGTGACGGAGTTTTTCAAGTCGGCGCCCACGGCCAGCAGTGGTCGGCGCGCCGGCAGGCGTGCGACCGCGCCGGGAGCGTAACCGCGCGCCCGGCGCAGGATTACGGGTCCCGCCGCGAGAGCCCGAACTACGGAATCATCCACTCGCCGTGCGATCGGGCGCTCGCCGACGAGGAACGCATCGGCCAGGCCCGCCAAGCGATCGAACGCGTCTTCATCTTCATAACAAATGGGCTCGCTCGAACGGTTGGCGCTGGTCATCACCAGCACCTGGGGCGCGCCGGCCGCGAAAAGCAAGTGATGAAGCGGCGTGTAAGGAAGCATCACGCCAAGTTCGTCGCAGTCGGGCGCCACTCCGGGCAACTGCGCCTGCGCCGGGGCCAGCACAATCGGCCGCGCCACCGAGGTGAGGGCCTGCTCGGCGTCGTCCGAAAGCTGTACCAATTCACGCGCCGTCTCGAGGTTTTTCACCATCAGCGCGAAGGGTTTTTCCTTGCGGTATTTCCGCTCGCGCAGCGCCAGCACCGCGCCTGAAGCCTTCGCGTCGCAAGCCAGGTGATAGCCGCCCAGTCCCTTGATCGCCACGATTCTTCCCGCCATGAGCAGCTCAGCAGTCCTGCGCACGCTGGCTTGATCACCGCGCACGGTTTCCGCGTCCACGCGAAGCTCGTAATGCGGACCGCAAGCCGGACAGGCCACCGGCTGCGCGTGAAAACGCCGGTTGGCGGGATCGTGATACTCTGCCGCGCAGTATTCATCCAGGGGCCAAGGCTTCATTGTGGTGAGTGGCCGGTCGTAGGGCAGACCCAGAATTACCGTGAAGCGCGGACCGCAGTTTGTGCAGTTGATGTAGGGATAAAGATATCGCCGGTCGTGAGGATCGAAAAGCTCGGCAAGGCAAGCGTTGCACACCGGCAAGTCCGGCGAAATGCGCACCGTCGGACGATCGCGTCGCAGGCTCTCGCGTATGGTGAATTCGCTCAGGCCCTCCGGCTCCTCCACCTGAACTTCAAGCGACGTAATCTGCGCGGCAGGCGGAGGCTTGGTCTCAAGCTCGTGAATGAATGCCTGCAGTTCCTCTGCTGTTCCTTCGACGTGGATCTCCACGCCCGCTTCGGCGTTGATCACCCAGCCGGCCAGGCTGTGGGCGCGCGCCAGGCGGTAGACGAAAGGCCGAAAACCTACACCCTGCACCACGCCGCGAATGTGAATGGAGAACGCTGTTTTCATTCGAGCTGTCAGCTCCCGGCAGTCGGTTGCCAGGCGTCCAGGAACCACGGCATGTAGGGGGACGGCTTGCCGTCCCCTAATGAACAGGGTAGGGCAAGCCCTACCCCTACGCGCTCAGAATGACAGTTTGTGATATGGCAAGGCAATCGAAAACGCCATTCTCAATCGACCATCGACAATCGTCAATCGCCAATTACGCAGCCTCGTCCTTGCCATCCCACTTGCACCATTTTCTCATCTTCCACAAGCACCGGGACAAGTCGCTGGCTGCCGGCGAGGGCACGCAGGCGCGCGCGGGCAGGAGGGTCTGCTTCAACATCGTATTCCAGAAACTCGCGGCCCCGAAATTCCAACCATTCGCGCATCTCCTTTGTGTAAGGGCAGCTTGCGGCGCCGAAGAGTTCGACTTTTGGCATGACGTTCCACCCCTGGGAAGGCGTCAAAATGGTGTCATCCTGAGCGAAGCGAAGGATCTCGCGCTGTGCTCAATGCGTGAGGCAGAGCGAGATTCGTCGCTTCGCTCGGAATGACAGCGTTCAAGCAGTTTCTCACAGACTTCTGCGGACGGCGGGCTCCGCCGCACGCCGCGCTACGCCAGATTCTCCCGGATGATGTGATAGATCGACGCTTGCACTTCCTGAATGCGCGGGATGTAATCAGAATGGACCACCAGAGGGAAATCCGCGAGACCTCGCCTTACGATTTCGCCCCCGTCGTAGCCCGCGAGCGCCAGGGTGGCCAAGCCGCGCTTGCGCGCCTCTTCGAGGGCCATGATCACATTGCGCGAGCCGCCGCTGGTAGAGATTCCCACGGCCACGTCTTCCCGCCGCGCTTGTGCAATAAGCTGGCGAAGGAAAATGACGTCTGTTCCCACGTCATTGGCGATGGCCGTGAGGTTAGCCGGCTCCAAGGAGAGCGAAACAGCGGGCACTGGCCGATAGCCCGCAGGCGGCACAACGCAGTCAAGCGCCCAATCGTTGGCGTCGGTGGCAGAACCTCCATTGCCGAAAAGGATCAGCTTGCCGCCGCGCTCGAGCCGTTCGCGGATTGCCTGCACCGCGTCGCGAATCGGCCCAACGGTCTCGTGGGCGGCCTGCTCGCGCAGGCGGGCGTCATCCTGCACCTTCATTCGGATCGATTCCGCAACCTCCGCCACGACTTCCGAAGTGGATTGCTTCTCCTGTCCCAGGAAGGGGTAGAGAAACGCCGCTTCACCCACCTCGTGGCCGAGCTCACGATGCTCGAAGAAGACGTGCACCGTTTCCCAAAGCGTGTGGTAGAGGATCTCGATGACTTCCTGATGAATGAAGGGATGATCGGTGGCGGCCTCCGCAGCATATGAGCCCTCGGGGCCAGGCAAGGCAAAAGTCATGGCCCCCCGCCGTCGGGCGGATTCGAGGGCAGACCATACCTCAGCGTCGCCTTCCGGCGGACCAAATCCCATCACCATGTCGTCTGACTGGACGATCGCCTCCAACCACGGGCGGAAGGCGGCGGAAAGGTCGAGAGCCGGCAGAGCGCGTTTGCCCACGATGACCGGATGAACGAACTCTACCGAGACGTGCTGCGCATCGGTCGAGAAAGGGCCGCGGCCGAACGCCAGCAGGCGCCCGCCCTCGAGGAAACGCTCCGCCATGCCTTGGCACGCAAGCGCCAGGCGGCCGGCCTCGCGTTCGAAGAAGCCTTCGCAGATTCGGTTACGTTCCAGGAGTTGGTCTTCGATCCTGGACACGAGATGTTTTGAGTCGACTAACATGGTGTAGCAGTGGCAAATCTGCAGCGCCGACCTTCAGAGCCTGCCCTGAGCAACGCGAAGGGTCGGCTCCGCGGTGCTGACCTGAAGGTCAGCGCTACGAGGTCCGCGGCGGTTTTGTGAGCACTCCTGATGGTCAGCAAATCCGCGGCAGCGGATCACCCACGAGCATATCCACCACGCGGCTTCCGCCGTAGCTTGCGGTGACGAGCACAGTCGCGGAGGGCTGGTCGCGCACCTCGCCGAGGATTTGCGCCTCTTGTCCTCCCGGGGTCTGCCTCAAGGCTTCCAGCGCTGCGTTCGCGTGCTCCGGAGCGATCACGGCCAGGAACTGCCCCTCGCACGCAATGTGGAGAGGATCAAGCCCCAGCAATTCGCAGGCCCCGCGCACTGTGTCTCGCACCGGGATACGTTCCTCCGCAAGATGAATGGCCAGCCCGCAATCACGTGCCAGCTCATTCAAAGCAGTCGCCACGCCGCCCCGGGTGGGATCGCGCATCCAATGAACTCCGGGGGCCGCGGCCTGCGCCAGAGCCTCAACGAGCGGCAAGACGGAGCGCGTGTCCGAGCAGAGTTCGGCCTCAAGATCCAGCTCGCCTCGGGCCAGAAGAATGGTGATGCCGTGGTCGCCGATCGGCCCCGAAACGATGACCTTGTCGCCGGCGCGAACTGAAGAAGGAGCGATTGTGACGCCGGGGATCGGCCTCCCGATCCCGCATGTAGTGACGTACATCTGATCGGCTTTGCCGTGCTCGACCACCTTGGTGTCGCCGCCCGCGATGGAAACGCCGGCGCGCTTGGCCGCCCTTGCCATCGCTCTCGCCTCGCTCTCCAGGATCGCCGTCGGCAGACCGGCTTCAAGCACGTAGGTGACGACCAGGGCTTCAGCCCGTGCGCCTGAAACGGCCAGATCGTTGACGGTGCCGTTCACCGCCAATTCGCCGATGGAGCCTCCGGGAAAGGCCAGGGGCTTCACAACAAAGCTATCCGCGGTGATGGCCAGGCGAGTTCCATTCACCTGAAGGTAGGCTGCGTCTCCCAACGGCCCCGGCGCGCCCTCATACAAAATGGGAACGAGCAGACCCTCGATCAGCCGGCGGCTGGCCTTCCCGCCCGCCCCGTGCGACATTTCGATTTGGGGGTCGGTGAATTTCATGTTGATCTCAAGCAAATGTGAAGACACCGACCGTCTGTCATCCTGAGCGAAGACATCATGATCCATCCTTCGGCTCACTACCCGAGATGAAAATGATTCCCCTCCTTGGTAAGGAGGGGTTAGGGGGTGGTTGCCGTTCGCTGGCGATACCACCCACCACCCCTGCCCCTCCTCCCGCTGAGGAGGGGAGTCGCTTACTAGTTGACAGCCGACTGTTTCGTTCGCAACTTCACCAGCCACCATGGCCGCCCCTACACATTACACCGCCGCGGCCGCACAACTCTTGCGATGCTCGTAGTTGTAGTAGGCTGCGCAGGAACCCTCCGAGGACACCATGAGGGCGCCGACGGGCCGTTCGGGCGTACACTCCCGGCCGAACAGCTTGCATTGCGGCGGCTTGAGCACACCTTTCAAAACTTCCCCGCATTGGGCCGCCTTCGGATCAGTCACACGCAAGCCCGGCAGGCTGAACCGCTGTTCCGCGTCCCACTCCGCGAAGCTCGAGCGCAAGCGCAGGGCCGATTGGGAAATGAAGCCCATCCCCCGCCATTCGAAATAGGGGCGCAACTCGAAGACCTCCGCCATGGCTCGCAAGGCGGCGCGATTTCCCTCCCAGGGCACCACTCGCTTGTACTGGTTCTCGACTTTTGCCTCGCCGCGGTTGAGTTGCTGCAGGATCATGACGATTGATTGGAGAATGTCGATCGGCTCAAATCCTGACACCACGATCGGCTTGCCTTCGTCCTTCGCGATCCACTCGTAGGGGCGGCATCCGATCACCGTGGAGACGTGCCCGGGCCCGATAAAGGCGTCGATGCGCATGTCCGGCGAATCAAGAATGGCGCGGATGGCGGGAATGATGGTGACGTGGTTTGAGAAAATCGAGAAGTTGCGCACGCCGAGCGCCTTGGCCAGCTTCAAGGTGAGGGCGGTCGAGGGAGCGGTGGTCTCGAATCCGATGGCGAAGAACATCACGTGGCGTTCCGGATTCTTCTGTGCGAGCTTGAGCGCATCGGCCGGCGAATAAACGATCCGGACGTCCATTCCGCGCGCTTTGTATTCAAGCGGGCTCCCCTTGGTTCCCGGCACGCGCATCATGTCGCCGAAAGCCGTGAAGATTACATCGGAGTTTTCCGCCACGCTCAGGCCATCGTCGATGCGCCCCATGGGCAGGACGCAGACCGGGCAACCGGGACCATGGACCAATTCGAGGTTGGGCGGCAGCACATCCTTCAGCCCGAATCGATAAATGGCGTGTGTGTGGCCCCCGCACACTTCCATCAGGCGGTAGTGGCGGCCGGGATCAGCCAACCTCCGAATCTCCTCGGCAGTCCGTCCGATAACCTCAGGATCGCGGAATTCGTCAACGTATTGCATTGCTCACCTCAAACGCAGGATTCAGGCCTCGGGATTCAGGATTCAGGGAGAGGTGGCGCATTGCGGCTTTGCGGCGACTGCTGGCTGCTCGGAGCTGAAACGAAGCGTTGACATGCGAGCCCGTACCCCGGACATATAGTCCCACCTGGGATTCTCCCCCTTTCCCATCCCAAAAGGCAAGCACTTCCCCTTACGGGTAGCCACAGTCCGTCGACAACGATGGGCAAGAATGAAAGGGGAGCACGGCCATGACTCCTACGCCGCATCCGGCTGGACCTGATCGGTGTAGGGGCAGGGCTTGCCCTGCCCTCGTCGGGGCCGGCAGAAATGCGGGGACGGCAAGCCGTTCCCCCCTACGGCGGGGTGGTTATCGATGGATTGGGGGGAGTGTCTGAGTTTGGCGTAGCGGCGGCTTTACTCCGCCATCTGGCGAGGTAAATTCGCCGCTACAAATGAGCGGCAGGCAGTTCGGATAGAAACGAGGGCAGGATTGCTAAAGTATGGAAAAAGAAAAAGCCCACGGCAAGCTGCTTCCTGCCGTGGGCTCAGGGGGAGTCAGGAACAATCGAGTTCTTGAATCTAGCTTGGCTCTTACCTTCTGAAACTATGCCAACCGCCGCCGGGACCGGCAAATCCTCGGCCACCCCAATAACCGCCGCCGTAAAAACCTAAGCCGAATCCGCCTCCATAATATGGGTAATACCCGTATGGATCGTAGTAAGAACCGTATGGGTAGTACCCCTGGCCGTAGCCGTAGTAGGGGTAGTACGGATAGCCGTAATAGCCGCCGTAAGGCCAAGAGTAGCCGAATCCCCAGCCCCCCCAGCCCCAACCGCCATAGCCCCGTCCGCGTCCGTAACCGTACCCGCCGTAGCCGTAGCCGCCGCGGCCTCCGTAGCCTCCGTAACCGCGATAACCACCGCCGTAGCCGTACCCGCCGCGATAACCGCCGCCATAACCTCCGCCTCCGTGGCTAAAGCCTCCGCCGCTGAAACTGTGTCCGCCCCCGCCTCCGCTGAAGTGCCCCCCGCCTCCGCCGCCCCCGTGTCCGCCTCCGCCGCCTCGCTGGGCGAAACCGGTTGTTGCCACCGCCAAAGCAACCGCCAACGTCATAATCAGCCTTTTCACGTCAAGCCTCCTGACCGGACCAGGGCTGCTCCTTTCGGAGACAGCCGTCAAGTGTTGTTTGGGCAATTGACATGCCAACCCTGATCCCCGCAAGTCATTGATAAATATGGGAGAGCTGGCACCCACCACTGACCGAAAAGCACCGCAGGGTGGTGGTTTTGGGCCACTCCACAATTCTGACTGATGGGCGCCTGGGAGCGCGGTAGCGTCAGCTACCGCCGTCTTGCTGGGATTCCACAGCGGGAGCTTCGCTGCCGCACGCACTCCAAGGTGCGTGTGCGGCTCTTGAATGTCCGTTGTTCAGCAGGTTGTCGAGCGCTCACCTTTTCCGGCGGTCCTGGGCAAGCGCCCCTTGGTAAGAGGCGGCGCCCCGGGCCCAAAGGCGAAGCCCTCCCCGAAAGGCGTTCCGGTTATCGCCTCGTCGGGTTTTAGGTGGCAACGATTTGACCCGCTTGGCATTTCCGCCGCCCAGCACGACATAGTCAGCCTGTAGCGCCTCGCGAAGCTCCCCGACCACCTCGGCAACATAACGCATCCACCTCTTCTTCCCCAACCGCTTAAGTCCCCGCTCCCCCAGATAATCCTCGTAGGTGCGTTTCTTGTACGGCAGGTGAGCCAGTTCCATAGGCTCGATGATTCCCTCGACAACCATGGCGGAGCCGAGTCCCGTACCCAGTCCAAGAAAAAGCATGCGCCCCCCTTCGTAGCTTCCCAGCGCCTGCATCGCCGCGTCGTTCATGAGTTTCACGGGGCGCGCGAAAGCCTTCAAGAAATTGAACCCAACCCAGCCGCCGCCCAGGTTGTAAGGCTCCCGCAAAGGCCGTCCATGCACAACGGGTCCGGGATATCCAATCGAGACCGCTTGGTAAGTCCAGTCCTTGGAGAGATCTTTGACACGCCGCACCATCCGGCTGGCGGTCATGCCTGGGCCCGAAGGAAACTTGCGGCGGTTCTGCTTCCCGGAGGCCAGCACCTTGACATGCGTGCCTCCCACATCGATCACCAGAATGCTGCGCGGGTTGGTCCCGAGGCCTCTGCTCATGTCCGGTTCTCCCTCAGTATTTGTAATCTCTGTTCGCCCGACATCACCATCATACACTCGAATCCTTTCACCAGAACGAAGGATACCGGCGCAAAGTCTTTACTCGATCTACACCTCGACTGGCGCGGCACGGTGGGCTGACTCTCTGGTATGCTTGTCAGAGGGGGGTGAGAAAACGTGGCGCGTGTGTTCATTACTGGTTCTTCCGACGGTCTTGGCCGAATGGCTGCACAGCTCCTGATTGAGCAGGGGCACAAAGTGGTTTTGCACGCTCGCAACGGCCGGCGGGGGGAGGAAGCGCTCGCCGCAGTTCCTCGGGCGGAGACGGTCGTCATCGGCGACCTCTCGAGCATGGCCCAGACTCGAGGCGTAGCGGAGCAGGTCAACCGGCTGGGCTTATTCGATGGCATCATTCACAATGCCGCCGTAGGCTATCAGGAGCCCAGGCGAATCGCCACCGAAGATGGCCTGCCGCACGTTTTCGCCGTAAACACGCTCGCGCCCTATATGCTCACCGCGCTCATCCAGAAACCCAAGCGCCTTGTCTACCTCAGCTCCGCGCTTCACCAGCGGGGTGACGCAACTCTAAAGGATCTTACCTGGGAGCGCCGTCCCTGGCAGGGGCAGCAGGCGTACTCCGACTCCAAATTGCATGACGCACTCCTGGCTTTCGCCGTCGCGCGCCGCTGGCCGGATGTACTTTCAAACGCCGTTGAGCCGGGCTGGGTCGCGACAAAGATGGGAGGCCCGGGGGCGCCGGACGACCTCGAGGCCGGGCACGTCACTCAAGTATGGCTCATAGCGAGCCATGACCCCGCTGCGATGGTCACGGGCGGGTATTTCTACCACCAGCGCTCTCGCACGCCGCACCCGGCATGTCGCGATGTCGAGACCCAGGAAAAACTGCTCGAGGCCTGCAAGCGTTTTTCCGGGGTTGACTTGGCGGCTGGGTAGCCGTGGCTCCATCGAGCATGTCGATTTTCGCCGGCCACCGCTCGAGCGCTCAGCCCCGCAGGGGCTGCATATGAGTAGCCGGGGGCAACGCCCCCGGAAACATCGCCCCCTCACCCCTTTCCCCTCTCCCCGCGTGCGGGGAGAGGGGTGCCGAAGGCGGGGTGTGGGGTCGGGTCCGGGGGTTTCACCCCCGGCTACTCAATTTGCTCCCCTCCGGGGAGCACGGTTTCGCGCGTAGTTGACCATCCCCGTTGCAATCGGGTACGGAAGGTTCTGAATCAGCTTCGAGTGTTGTTTGCGGAAAGTAATTCTCCCACAGCTTGCCGACCTGTCGGGGCACTTGCCGACCCTTCGCTGTGCTCAAGGCAGGCTCTAAAGGCCGGCGCTACGTTCAAACCAGGATACCGTCCTGAAACCTTGCCATTGGCGCGCGGGGTCTGCTATCAATAAAGTAGAGTTCCGAGGCATCGGGAGTAGGCAAGGTTGACAATCGTCCCCGTTAGACTGCGAAACCTCGCCAGGCTGAAAATTGCTGCGTGGCTCGGCCTGGCCATGCTGGCGCTCGGTGGCGCCATCGTACCTGCCGCCAGCCAGCCCCAGAGTCAAGCTACTGGCCTTCAGAATGATCTCGAAGCCGCCGCGGCGGCCGACAAAGCCGGAGACTACGAGACCGCGGCAAGACGTTTCCAGGGCTTCCTGGACAGGGTTGACGCGGCCAATATGAACCCGCAAGCTCTGGCTGAGATTCGCACGCGACTCGCGACACTGTATTTTCTACTGCACCGATACCCCGAATCACTTCGCACAATTGAGCCTATCACGAAGAAGACAACTGCGGAGGCCGCCGCTCCTGCACAGGCTTGGGTCGTCGAGGGATTGGACGAACTCGAACTCAGTAAGCTACCCGAAGCGATCCAGGCCCTCCGTCAGGCCCTCAAGCTGAACCCTGCGAGCGGCACGGCCCGGCTGGCGCTCGGGGATGCATTCGCCCGCAGCGGGAATCTTGACGAGGCGGCCGCAGAATACAAGGAACAGTTGCGGCGAACTCCCAACGAAGCCGAGGCTTGGTATAAGCTTGGCCTGGCTTACGGAGTTCTATCCAAACAAGTTGCCGGCGAGTTTGTGAGGCTACACCCGCAGGATTCCGTCGGCCTTCAACTCGAATCTGAGAGGCTGATCGCCCACGGCACCTACCCCGAAGCCTTGCGCATTCTCTTTCCCCTATTGCAAAAGAGCCCCTCGCAGGCCGGCCTTTACGCCGACCTGGGAATGGCGCTGCTGGGATTGGGATTCCCCGAGACCGCGGAGACGCAGTTTCGCAAAGAACTCTCGCTCGATCCGCTGGCTCCCGACGCGCGTTTTGGGCTGCTGGTCGTTCTTTCCCTGCGCGGAGACTGGAGGAATATTCTCGAGCAGCTTCGAACTCTGGCGGGATCGAATCCTCGGGAGTTGACTCGATTTCTTGAGTCCCCGCCCCCCGCGGCGCTGCGAGAGCCTCTCCAACAGAAGCTGAATGAGATGCCTGCGGAGTTGGCTCGTACACGCCTCGGAGCGGCTTGGAAGAGCTGGCTCGAAAACGCCGATGTTGACTTGACCTTCGCACAGGAAAGCGGTGGCCAGGGGTGTTCTGCCGCGCCCACGGCGGCCGAGTCCCCGCCCGGCGTCTGGCTTTCCGAAGCATGTTACCGACAACTGGCGGACAAGCTGGGCAAAGCGCCAGGGCCTTCCCACGCCGAACGCGACAAACTCGCGGAGGCGCAACTCCGCGCAGGCGATGCCCAAAACGCGCAAGCGGTAGCGGCACACACCCTCAAGTCGCAGGCCTCTGACGGCTGGGCAATGTATTGGCTGGTGCGGTCCTATGATGCGCTTGGATACGACGCCTTCCGGAAGGTATCGATGTTGAGTCCCAATTCGGCGCGCACGCGCCAGATGATGGCCAAGTACTACAGTGACCAGCACGAGACCGCCCACGCCGTCGCCGAATACGAAGCGGCTCTGAAATTGTCGCCGGACTTGCCGGACCTTTACCTCGGCCTGGGAACGGTCTACTGGATAGCCGGAGACTGGGATCGGGCCGAGCCGCCGCTTCGGAAGGCACTCGAGTTGGCACCGAGTCTCGTTGCCGCGAGCTACGAACTCGGCGATGTCTACGTTCAAAAGAGACAATGGGAGGCGGCGGTCCGGAATCTTCAGCCCGCGCTCCGGGACCCGACGCTCAATTATCAGGCTTGCCTGGACCTCGCTAAGGCGGAGGCAGCTCTGGGGCACAATCAGGACGCCGTCGATTATCTAGTGCGAGTGGCCAAGCAGGACCAGGACGGCGAATTGCACTATCGCCTCGCCTTACTGTATCGAAAAATCGGCGATTCCGCCAAGGCCGAGGCCGCGCTCGCCGCATCCAACCAGCTTCGCCAGGCCTCAACCCAGTTCGGCCAGCAGGTGCTCGAGACCATGGAAAAGGAGCGGCAGGCGCTTGAGCAACCGGAACATTGAGGACGTGAAGAAAGACGCCGTTTTGTCATGAAAATGACTCCCCTCCTCAGCGGGAGGAGGGGCCGGGGGTGGTGGGTGGTATCGTCAGCGAACAGCAACCACCCCTGACCCCTCCTTACCGAGGAGGGGAGTCAACGCCAGCATATGGGCAACAGGAAATCGCCAATTCTCTCCCGCCGTGACTGGATGCGCCAGAGCGTGTCGGGCTTGTGCTTCATCATCCCCATTTTCAGCGGCGGCAAACTGGGGCAGCCGGTGCTCGCCCCTGGCCCGTGGTTCGTCGACGTGGCCAAACAAGCGGGCCTGAGCGCCTTTCGCAATACTTGCGGCACCTTGGCCAAGGATTATCTGCTGGAAGAAATGGGCAACGGCGTGGCCCTGTTCGATTACAACAACGATGGCCTGCTCGACATTTTCATGGTCAACGGCTCCTCCTTCGAGCTGCTCGATCATCCCCGCCTGCCTCGCACCTCCAGCCGCCTGTTCCGGAACAACGGCGACGGGACGTTTACTGATGTGACGCGGCAAAGCGGCTTGATCAACGAAGGTTGGGGAATGGCCGCAGCGGCGGCTGACTTTGACAACGACGGCTATACCGATATCTTCATCACCAATTTTGGAACTAATGCCTTATTTCATAACGACGGCAACGGAACGTTCACCAACATTACCAAGGAAGCCGGCCTGGAAGGCGGAAACTGGAGCACCGGCTGCACCTGGGGCGATTACGACGGCGACGGGAAGCTTGACCTTTACGTCGCGCGTTACGTTGATTTCGACCGCGCCGTCATCCCCACGCCCGGCGCGGCCAAATACTGCCTCTATCGAGGCGTTCCGGTGGCGTGCGGCCCGCAGGGATTGGCCGGCTTGCCCGATCTTTATTACCACAACGAGGGTGGCGGCAAATTCCGCGAAGTGTCGAAAGACGCCGGCATTAACGACAGCGCCAAAGCCTATGGATTGGGCGCCGCCTCGTTTGATTTCGATAACGACGGGTTTCTGGATATCTTCGTGGCCAACGATTCCATGCCCAACTATCTTTGGCGCAACAAGGGCAACGGCAGCTTCGAGGAAGTGGCCATGGAAACCGGTTGCGCCGTCAGCGCCGACGGCCGGCCGCAATCCAACATGGGCATCGCCATCGGCGACTACAACAACGACGGTTGGATGGACCTGCTGGTGACCCACTTCTCCGAGGACTACGACGCGCTCTACCGCAACACCAACGGCCAGTTCGACGATGTCACCTTCGAAGCCGGCCTTGGAACCGTCACCTTCACCAAGCTGGGCTGGGGCGTCGGGTTTGTCGACTACGATAACGACGGCTGGCAGGATATCTTCATCGCCCAGGGGCATATCTACCCGCAGGCGGACAAAGCCGGCAACAGTTGGCTTCAGCCGGACATGTTATTTCGCAACCTGCGCAACGGCCGCTTTGCCCTGGTGGACAGCCGAGAAAGCGGACTCCTGGATACGCAGTCGAGCCGCGGCGCGGCGTTCGGCGACCTCGACAACTCCGGCCGAATCTGGGCGGTGGTGAATAATATCGACAAAGAACCGTTCCTTTACAAACCGGGTGGTCCCTCCGGCAACTGGGTGCGAATCAAGTTGACGGGCACGCGGTGCAATCGCGACGCCATCGGCGCGCGAGTACGCGTCACCGCCGACGGGCTGACCTTGACTGACCAGGTTCGTAGCGGGGATAGCTATTTCTCAACCAACGACCTGCGGCTTCATTTCGGGTTGGGACAAGCCGCCACCATCGATCGCGTGGAGATTCGCTGGCCCGACCGCCAGGAGGAAAAACACGAACGGCTTGCTGTGAACCGGGAGTATGCTTTCCGGCAGGGAGATACGGGTGAGAAGGGATGACAGGCTCCCAATTCGAATCGCAGCCCTCTCCCTTGGGGAGAGGGTGTCCTGTGACGGCGCCTTCTCCAGCCGTCAGAGGACGGGTGAGGGGTTTCTTGCGAGTAGGGACTCTCCTCCGTCTGCAAGTGGGGCTCTGCGCGTGTGGGCTCACACCGCGCAACCGATCCAGACGTGGCGCTTCCGCACGGGACCCCTCACCCGTCTCGCTCCGGCTGATGAAGTGGCGCAGGCACTCTTGCCTGCGAGAAGGCGCGGAATGCGCCACCCTCACAGACAGGCAAGAGTGCCTGTCCCACACCCTCTCCCCAAGGGAGAGGGCTGTTCACTCATTGGTTGGCTCCCAGTCATATTCCTGGCACTGATGGTAACGGCGTCGTGCCCTCGGCCCATTTCAGCCCAAGGTATGAACTCCGAAGATGCGAATCCCACCGGTGACATCGACTTGGCTGAAATCCCTCCCGGCCAGATCTTAAGCGCCGTGGCGGCGGCTCGAAAGGCCATTCGGGAACACCCCGATTCGGCCGAGGCATACCTTCAACTCGGCATTGCCCTTCGCTCCGGGGGCGAGAATCAGCAAGCGCACGACGCCATCGACCGCGTTTTGACTCTAAACCCACACCTGTCCAACGCCTGGCTGCAGAAGGGCCTTATTTCCATTAATGGCGGCACACTGAAGGAGGCCACGGTTTACTTCCGCAACGCCGTCCAAGCCGATCCGCAGAACATCTCCGCCCGGCTTGAGCTTTCGGCCATGCTTTTCCGGGCCGGCGACTTTACTGGCGCACGCGAGCAAGTCGAGGCTGTATTGCGCGTCGACTCGAACAACGCCAGCGCGCTGGGCGGCTTGGGCTTCATTCAGTTGCAGCAGGGAGACCTGCAGGCCGCGGTCGAGAACTTCCGCAAGGCCATCGCCCTGAGACCCCGGTACCCCGAGGCCAAGCAAAATCTAGGTAACGCTCTCATGCGGCTAGGCGACTGGCCAGGGGCGCGCCAGGCGTTCGACGACGCGCTCAAGGACGAGCCCGACGCCATTCCGGCAGTCTACGGCATGGGCACCGTGCTTCGCCATCTGGGTCAGCCCGCCGACGCCGTCAAGCAGTTCGCGAAGGCCAAGGACATGCTGCAAATGGTCCAGGCGCTCGCACAGGCACAAGGCGCTGATAACAATGGAGTTCGGATGTGGAATTCGGGCGATTTGGACGCCGCTGCCGCCTCTTTCCGGGTCTCCATCGCCGCCCACCCCGCTTACGCCGAGGCTCACAACAACCTGGGCGGCGTGCTCTGGCAACAGAACAAACAGAAGGAGGCTACAGAAGAGTTCGCCTTGGCCGTCCGAGCCGATCCGAAATTCGCCAAAGCGCGCAACAACCTGGGCAACGCGCTCATGGTTGCCGGCAACCTCCAGGGGGCCGCCGAGCAATTCCAGAAGGCTGTAGATCTCGAACCTGGATTCGCCAACGCCCATTTCAGTCTTGGGTTGGCCCTGGCGCAAGCGGGACAAAAAGACCGGGCCGAGGCCGAGTTGCGTCAAGCGCTCGTTCTTGCGCCCAACTTCGCCGTCGCCCATTTCGAGTTGGGCCTCTTGCTGGCATCCGGCACATCGACTCTCTCGGCCCTTGCGCGCTCCGAGATTGAGGAAGGGATCCGCCTCGATCCGAAACTGAAAACCGCCCTACCGCCTGCCATCGCAACCGCCTTGTCTGCGAAGCACTAGAAGCTGTTTCAAAACCGCACAGCTGAAGAGGAACAACTGAATGCCACCTAGTATCCCCGAGCACCGCGCGAGCCCTCAGCCCCGCAGGGGCTGGACATGAGTAGCCGGGGGCAACGCCCCCGGAAACCTCGTCCCCTCACCCCCTTTCCCCTCTCTCCGCCGACGGGGGGAGGGGCGCCGGAGGCGGGGTGTGGGGCCAGTTCCGGGGGTTTCACCCCCGGCTACTCAATTTGCTCCCCTCCGGGGAGCACGGCTTCGCCCGTAGTCGACCATCCACGTTGCTAAAGGTCAGCGCTACAGCAGCAGCCTTACATAAATCCGTATAACTCCCGAAATCCATATATGGTAATCTGTAATCACTGTACGTAAAGGAAACATCAGACAATTCTATCCCTTTAAAAACAATAAGTTATAGTTATACAGCGTTAATTTGGTTTTGGTAGTTGATTTGCACTATCGGATATGCTAGTTCAGGGTATGTGTCGTTTAAGCTCCTTAATTTCACGTAACAATTAACAACCGGTCTCTAAACCTAAGGGAGGATAGCATGATCAAGCCGAACGTGCGGTTTCGGATTTACTTGTTTGCTATTTCGGCCGCAGTCCTACTGCTGCCGGTACCTGTTTTAGCGCAGACCGCTGTCTTGGCTACCATCGGTGGCACCATCTCAGACTCGACGGGCGCGGTAATCCCCGGCGCTGCCGTCACGGTCACCAACGCGGCCAATCAGCAAACCTCGAAGACCTCCACAAACTCTGCCGGCTACTACGTGGTGCCTGACCTTTCATCCGGCAACTATGATGTGCGGGCGGAGAAGGAGGGTTTTCAGGCGTGCTCGACTCTGGGCGTCCACCTGGACCCGGCGGCCAATGTACAAGTAAGCTGCACCATGCAGGTCGGGCAAGTCACGCAAACAGTGGAGGTTCAAGCCTCAACCGTACAGGTTCAGACCTCTGACTCGCAAGTAGCGCGCACGGTTGACCAAACGCAGATGACCGAACTCCCCGTGAACGGGAGGAACTTCGTCAGCCTTTTTGGTCTCCAACCGGGCGTGGTTCAGAGCTTCTCCTTCAATAGCTTCCAGGCCATGAGCCTTTTTGCCTCGCAATGCACACAGGTCAACGGCCTGACAGGCGAATCCAATAACCTGCTGATTGACGGCATCCCCTCGACGCGCACTCGCGCTAACGGCGCCACCGTGGCCATGCCCAGCATGGACTCGATCTCGGAAGTGAACATCGTCACCACCGGCTACATGCCGGAATTTTCGCGCGCTGCCGGCGGCCAGTTCGCCGTGAGCTTGAAATCCGGTACGGACCAGTACCACGGCAGCGTTTTCGAGTTTGTCCGCAACAGCTCGATGGATTCCCGGCCCTTTTTCACGCCTACGGTCCCCACCTTGGACTACAACGATTTCGGCTTTTCGATTGGCGGGCCGGTCATCCCGAAAAAGCACAACCTCTACTTCTATTTGTCGGAGGAATGGAACCGCGAGGTGAGCGGAAACACGGGTGTAGGAACTGTGCCCACGCCTGCCGACCGATCGGGTGATCTAAGCGCCTATTGCGCGGTCTTCACGAGTAGTTGCCCCAAGGTCCCCGCTTATTTGAATGGAGTGGATGGATTGGTGGCGGGGCAGCCATTTCCGAATGATCAGGTCCCCTCCAGTCTGTTTAGCCCCAACGGCTCGGCGATGGTCCAACACTTTTACGTACAGCCGAACGCCGTCACGCAGACGAACCCCGCCTATGCTTATGAAGGCGGCAACAACTTCACGTACGACTGGAACGGCCCGAACGACGCCCACATGACCGACGTCAAGGTGGATTTTATCCCCAACTCGAACAGCCACCTTGCAGTCAGCGTCCGGCATTACCTCTCGACAACCACGGTCGGCACCAGTGGCGCAGGCAGCGGCGCCTCATCCGCGTTGCTCGATCAGGGCTACCTATGGCCTAGCCGGGGTGGCTCGCTGAACTACACCACAACGTTCAGCCCAACCTTGCTGAACGACTTCACGCTCGGCGCCAATGAGGATATTAACCACATTGCGGTGCCCGGCGGCGGTCCCAACGGAAACGGCATCGATCGCTCCTCCCTCGGCATCACCTTCCCGTATATCATTCCGGGCGGCGACGCCAGCAAGGACATTGCCGGCAAGATTCCCACCCTCATCATGAGCGGTTTTGACCAAGTCAGCGGGCTGGCTTACCCCTCCGGAAGCATCGGCCACGTCTATACCGCCCAGGACGTGATCACTAAGATTCAGGGCGCCCACACGATCAAGGCCGGAGTCTGGTGGGAGCACGATGGTGAGAACGACCACGACCAAGTGCGTGTCTCCCCCGGCGGAGGTGTGGGAAATAACTTGAACGGGCAATTCGAATTCAATGCTTCTACGTCCAATCCCTACTCCACGGGGTCACCCTTAGGGGACGCCTTGCTCGGCAATTTCGACAACTACTCTGAGCTGGGCTGGCGCAATCAAACCCCTTGGAAGGCCGATCAGATCGGATTCTTCGGGCAAGACAGTTGGAAGGTGACGCGGCGCTTGACCGTCAACGGTGGTCTGCGGTGGGATTACTTCCAACCCTACCTGAGCAAGTGGAACAACTTCGCCATGTTTGACCCGTTGTTCTACTCCTATGCGCCCGGGGTGGCGCAGGTGGTCGACCCCTCGACCGGGTTCATCACGGGAGGTAACCCCTACAACGGTATTGCCGTTCCTGGCAATGGGGTTCCCAACGACGCAGCGGGACACTTCGCGGTGTTCGGCCAGGAGTTGACCACCTCGAATATTGCCTCGATCAACCAGAAGTTGCAGTATTACGGCATGGCGCGCGGGCTTCCCCTGAATATCATCGGAAGCCACTATCGCAACTTCCAGCCGCGTGTGGGCTTCGCCTGGGATCCGAAAGGTGACGGTAAGAGCTCGGTTCGTGGTGGTGCGGGCATCTTCTACAACCACAACACCCTGAGCGACGTGACGCTCGAGGGCGGCGTGACGCCGTACCAGTTGGCTGAGGAAGTGTTCAATGGCTTGGCCGATTGCCCGGGATCGGCCATTAGCGCCTCCAGGACCTGCATTAGCACTGGCGCGGCTGCCCCCAATCTGCCCATCCCCATGACCGGCAACGACCTGAAGAACGATGTGCCCGTGGTCTATTCCTGGAATTTCACCCTCGAGCACATGTTCTTCAACAACACTTTGATAGACGTGGGCTATGTGGGCAACCGCGCCCGTCACATGCCCATCAATGCGGACATGAACGAACCGGCGATTGGCACCTTCACCAACCCCGCCAATACCGGTATTAACCAGGATGCGTTGCGGCCCTATCCCGGCATCGGCGGGTCCGAGACCACCTTGCAGGAAGGCAACTCGAAATACGACGCGTTGCAGGTCAGCGTGCAACGGCGGTTGACCCACGACTTGCAATTCAACATCGCCTACACTTACTCGAAGGCCTTCGACATGGCTGACAACATCTACTCGGTTGTTTCCGACACCTACAACCCGAAGTATAATTGGCAGCTGTCCGGATTTGACCAGACGCACGCCTTCATCGCCACCTGGGTTTACACTCTTCCGTTCCTCCGGCATAACACCTCTGTGCCGGGCAAGATCGTGGGTGGCTGGGAGCTCTCTGGTGACTTGGCCTTGTTCAGTGGCTTCCCGAACAGTGTCACGACCTCGGGGACCGACGTTCTGGGCAATGGCGTCACTGAAATCGGCGGGACCGAGTATGCGGGCGTCCTGCCCAACTGTCACTACCGTGGCAACCGGTCGATTACTCAATTCTTCAACACGGGGTGCTTCTACCAACCAGGTCCTACCGCGCCCACCTACTCGACTCTGTCCGGCACGGTGGCGCCCAACGCGATCGAGGGGCCCGGACTCGACAACCTCGATCTGGCGTTGATTAAGAACGGCCCGGTCTGGAAAGAGAAGATCCGATACCAGATCCGCGGCGAGTTCTTCAACATTCTCAACCACCCCTCATTCAACGGTATTGATACTGGGGTGACCGACAGCACCTTTGGCAAAGTAACCGGCGTCGCTAGCCCGCGGAACGTTCAGATCGCAATTAAGCTGATCTTCTGATGCTCCGCAGGGCATGATTGCAGTGTGATTCCAGAGCACGCACTCCGCATTGCGGGGTGCGTGCTTTTTTTTCGGCGCGCGGGCGCGGCTTGGCGGCGGCCTGCTGCCACTGGGTTGTAGGGGGACGGCTTGCCGTCCCCGTCGAGTTTCTGCCCTCTGTTTGGTTAGCAAGTGCGGCTCTGCCGCCCTGTCTTGCGGAAAGGCTCTGAAGCTGTGAAATTTTCGCATTTTGTACTTGACTAGCGTTATCGCTAGTTGCATACTTTCCCCATGGGATACCTTTCCAAAGTGCAAGTGATCGAGAGGGCGAGGGGCAGCCGCCAGTTTT
>Ga0187852_1000387_pt1 | contig 47799 bp, 37 predicted proteins | sample June2016WEW_6_40_FD_134511 | JGI IMG/M metagenome (GOLD analysis project Ga0187852, IMG submission 134511) | Peatland microbial communities from SPRUCE experiment site at the Marcell Experimental Forest, Minnesota, USA - June2016WEW_6_40 | ecosystem: Environmental > Terrestrial > Soil > Wetlands... | reverse complement strand
AGAACGTTTGGTTAACGCCGGCATGTGTTACCGACCTGCCGCCACAACTTTTGTTCAAAATCCCCTCCGGAAAACTTCACCCTCCAGTGCATCCATCGTTCAGCTGGCTAAGGATTGGGGCGGGATGCTGCGCCACGGGCGTACCTGGGCACTGCGACGGGAACGCCGCATTCATGCGGCAGCGGGCACACGTGATTAAATGTCCTGCCGGATGAATCCGGCGTTCCTTCCGAAACGATGCAACTTGGCTTATCGCAGTGTCAAGGTGCGCCCCTGCGCCACGGGCTTCCTTGGGAACAAAAAGGCCGGATGGCACGCCCGAGGAACTCCGCGCGGGTTGCCGGACAATTTAAATGGGTTGAAGGACGGCCAATTTCATGGCTTATCGGTTATGTATCGCGCCACGGCCTCGGCGCGGGAGCGCACATGCATTTTTTCGTAAATGTGTTTCAGATGGCTGCCCACCGTTTCCACGCTGATGGACAATTGGTCGGCGATTTCCTTGTTGGCATAACCCTTCGAGAGCAGGATCAAAACCTCTTCTTCGCGCGCACTCAGGTGAACGGCGGGTTTGGGCGACTTGGTCGCGGCGCGGAACGATTCCACCACGCGCCGGGCCACTTCGCTGGTCATGGGCGCGCCACCCCGCAGCACCTCCAGCAGCGCCGCCCGCAAATCCGCTGGTTTGGTGCGTTTCAACAAGTATCCGTCCGCCCCCGCCTGCAAGGCCATGAAAACCAGTTCGTCATCCTCCACCGCGGTGAGGATGAGGATCTGGATCTTCGGCAGCAGTTCCTTGAGGCGGGCGGTGCATTCAATACCCGACATGCGCGGCAGAAAAATGTCCATCAGCACGACATCGGGCGGAACGGTGGGGATCACCCGCAGCGCCTCCTCGCCGGAGGAGCAGACGCGGATGCATGAAAAACCCGGAAGCGCATTGATGAGCTTCGCCCAACTGTCGCGCACCTCCTGCTTGTCCTCCACCAGGACCACCTTCACCGGGGTCCGGGAGTGCGGTGATGCGGAGTTGGCGGGGGTGTCCAGTTTCATCGTATTTAAGAATTTGCCGAATCAGGCGAGGGGACCACGGCGGGGGGCGGCGCGCCTTCAATCTCGACGTGTAAACGACGGCGCCGGGCGAACCACATGGGATACGGAGAATGGTTCAACGGGACGGTGAATTCGACCCGGCAGCCGCTGCCCGGCTGGCTGACCACGGTGAAAAATCCCCCGATTTCGCCCATTCGTTGCATCATGTTGGTCATGCCGTTCCGCGCCGCGGCGGCCTGGGCCGGATCAAAGCCCCGCCCGTTGTCTTCCACCACCACCGTCAATTTCTGGTTGTGGCGGTAGATGCGCAGGAACACTTCGCTGGCTTCCGAATGTTTGGCGGCATTGTTCAAGGCCTCCTTCACCGCCAGGAAAAGGTTGCGCCGGACCGGAAGATCAAAAGTGACGGGGGGGATTTCCGGCTCCACGTCCAGCCGGCAACGGATCGAGGTGGAGTTCAAAAAGAACTGCGCGTATTTGCACACGTAGGTCGCAAAGTCACGCAGCGTGTCGCGCCGCGAATTGACGGCCCACACGACCTCGTCCAAGGCATGGGAAAGATCGCGCGCCTTTTCACAAATCTGGTTGAGTTGCGCCCGCGTTCCGGAATCCCCGGGCAGCTCGCTCTGGGCCACCTCGCCGAGCAGGACCAGGTGCGTCAGTCGCGCGCCGAGGTCGTCGTGAATGTCCCGCGCAATGCGGGCGCGCTCGATTTGCAAAAAACCCTGCGCCTTCGATTGCGCCGCCAGTTGCGTCATCAGCCAGAGGCAGAACAGGACCGCCAGTGTGCAAATCGTCACCAGCGTGAGTTGGAACCAGCCGGTCTGCCAGAAATGCACGATGATCGGCCGCAAGGGCGGCTCGGTTGAGATGCCATACGGCCAGTTTTCCCAGGGGTGCTGATGCATGACGCCGACCACGGTGGCGTTGGGCCAGTCGGGCGGGGCGCTTTTTTTCGCCGTCCAATCCCGCTGCGTACCGGGGACGACGCGCCAAGTGTTGTCCGAGACAATGTCAATGGTGCGTTGATCCAGCAGTTGAATTTCCAGGCCAAAAATGAGTCCGGCCTCCAGCCGGTCGTTGAAACCTTCAACGGCGAGCACGTGCCGGCCGGGCGGCAGCAGCCAGGTCACATCGTATTCCGTTATGGTCCGCCAGTCGCTGCCGCGCCCAATCTCCCGCCCATCAAGAAAAAGCCGGTAGCCGTTGTCCACCGTGATGCGCAACGTCGCATGGGAGACCGAAGTGCCCGAAGGGATCGTGAACGATTTCCAAAGCCGGCAGGTTTGTTTGTCGAACGTTTTTGCGTCCCAAATCCACATGCCAAGGTGATTGGTTGCCTCGGAAAACAAAGTGGCAACGGTGTTGGTTGACGTTTCTGCAGCCGCCCGGCCGGCGATTGGAAAGAGAATGGAAAACCACAGGATGACGGCCAGCCACGGGAGTCCCCGCCGGGTCAGAAAATTGAAACGCGATTTTGGTTGAAGTCGCGGCATCTGGCTGTCACCTGCACAATATGACGACAAAATCATGCTTCAAGCGCCTTTGGGTGGCAAGAGACAATTGGCGGGCCAAATGCACCTGCACGTGGCTTGAGCTCGCCTTGGGCTGATCCTCCACCGGCTGATTTGTGTGTTTGCCTGCCGGCGGCACCCCGTCACGTCCAAAGCCCGTGCGCCAAAAAAACGACCGCCGAAAGAAATTCCGGCGGCTGAAACTGGATGACTTGCAAATGACCGCTCGGAGCCGCCTACTTTTTGCGACGCATCCAAGCAACCAAGCCGAGGAAGCCGCCCAGACCGCAGAAGGCCACCGACGTTGGTTCGGGAACGTTAGTAATGGTCAGGTCACTCATCGAGCCAATGGTGTTGTCAGCACGCATGTCAACATAGAAGCCAATCGCATCGCCGACGCCGGTGTTATTGACAAACGTGTAATTTATCAAGTCAATAGTGCCACCATTAGTTGAAACAGTTGAAGCGATGGCCCCAAAGGTGAAAGTATTCGGTGCCGTCTCAGTAATGAAAAGAGTTGTTGGCCCCTGGGTGCCGCCTGGTTGATACTGTTGCGTGGTGATGCTCGTCGCACCGTCAAAGCCGCTTGCAACCAAATGGTTGGCACCGCCTCGGATGCCAATAAATGCGTAGGACAAGGTCGTCCTCGTATTCCCAAGTGGGCTGGTTGAAGCTGCTGCCGGTGTCGCAGTTGATGCGACGCAAAGACCAAAGTCTTGACTGGTACCCGTCCAACTTGGGACGGAAACCGACAACGTTTCACCAACGCTCAAGCTGTTGGCACTTTGAAGGAACAGCGCCTGTTCTATGTCGTTATAATTAGCAGCGGTAGCCGTCAATGCTCCGCTCGAATCTGAAAAGGAAATGGTGGTAGTGTCAGGAACGCCACTGCCGCTGTATAGCACGGGTGTCAGCGTGTACTCACTCAGGCTGGTGTTGTTGAGGGTATCAATGAGTTGGGCTTGAGCAGCCACACCCATTGAACACGCCAGTATTAAGACAATAATCTTTTTCTTATTGTTTTTCATAACGTATTTTCCCATTTCGTTTTTTTGTTGTTTCAGGGTTTTCCGTTTATTTTACTCTACCATGCCAGCAGGCGTATTCATATCCCCTAATTACGGGATGCTATAAAGGCTCCCTTCGGCTGGAACTTCAGTGTATTGCTGATGGCCATGTTTATGCGCCATTGTCAGACCAAAAGTTCTCCGGCGGGCCGGAAATCAAGGGTGAACCCCATGATGATTTTTTTCCTGGCGGCCGGCGTCTGGCTGTCCCTCACCGTCGTTTCCCCCGCGCCGGCGGCGGAAGCGACACTGGAAAATGGCTGGACGAATCCGCCCAACAGCGCCCGCCTGCGCGCCTACTGGTGGTGGCTCAACGGCAACGTCACCAAGGAATCCATCACCCGCGACCTGGAACAAATGAAGGCCAAGGGCTTCGGCGGCGCCGTCATCATTGATGCCGGCGGCGCGGATCAATGGGGCAATGCCCAAGTGCCGCACGGCCCGACCTTCTTCACTCCTGCCTGGCGCGAACTATACCAGCACGCGCTGCGCGAGGCCGACCGGCTCGGTCTCGAAATAAGCCTCAACATCCAGAGCGGCTGGAATCTCGGCGGACCGATGGTCACCCCCGATGACGCCGCAAAAAAATTGACCTGGTCCGAAACGCTCGTGACCGGGCCGACGAATTTCAACGCCGCGCTGCTCGCGCCAAAGAGCCGCGAGAATTATTACCGCGACACGTTCGTAGTCGCCTACCGCATCCGGCCGGATCAAGCGCCGCATCAACCGCTCCAGAACTGGCGCGAGAAGGCGCTGCTCAAAACGCTCGAGCCGTTTTCCACGCCAGACACCGCGCCGTTGTTCCGGGAAATTCCCGCCACGCCCGGCGAGGAGGACACGCACACGGCCGACGTGATGGATCTCACTTCCAAGCTCGATGCCGGCGGCGTGCTCAAATGGGATGTGCCCGCCGGCGACTGGCAGATTCTCCGGTTCGGCTGCACCATCGGCGATCATTCCTATGTCTCGACCAGCAGCGAAGGCTGGCAACGCGCACCCGGCGCGTCTCATGATTCGTATGCGATTGACGTTTACGACGCCGGCGCGTTCGAGCGCTACTGGAACGCCGTGGTCGAGCCGCTCATCGCCGACGCCGGGCCGCTGGCCAGCACGACGTTGAAATATCTCCACACCGACAGTTGGGAGGTCGAAGCCGTGAATTGGACGCCGACACTACGCGCGGAATTTCAAAAGCGCCGCGGCTACGACCCGGTTTCCTGGCTGCCCGTCATCGCCGGACGCATCGTGAACAGCCGCGAGGAGAGCGACCGCTTTCTGTTTGATTTCCGCAAGACGCTCGGCGACCTGACGATTGACAATCATTACCGTCTGTTCCGCGACAACGCGCACCGGCACGGCCTGGAAATCCATCCCGAATCCGGCGGGCCGCACGCCGTGCCGATTGACGCCCAGCGCGACCTCGGCTGGGACGACGTGCCGATGAGCGAATTCTGGGCCTGGTCGTGGGAACACCGTATCGGCGACGAAAACCGTTTCTTTGTCAAGCAGCCCGCCTCCGCCGCGCACACCTACGGGCACATCATCACACAGGATGAAGGCTTCACCACCATCGGCCCGAACTGGCAGGAACACATCTGGGACAACTTGAAGCCGTCCTTCGACAAGGCGCTCTGCGAAGGCATGAACCGCCTGGTCTGGCACGCATTCGTCTGCTCGCCCGACTCGACCGGCGTTCCCGGCCAGCAGTATTTCGCCGGCACGCACCTGAACCCGAAGGTGACCTGGTGGAGCAAGTCCGCGCCGTTCTTCAGCTACATTGACCGCTGCCAGTGGATGCTCCAGCAGGGGTTGTTCGTCGCCGACGTCGCGTATTATTACGGCGACCACGTTCCCAATTTCGCGCAACTCAAAAAATCCGACCCCGCCCGCGTCCTGCCCGGCTACGATTACGACGACATCACCGAGGAGGCGTTGCTCACGCGCGCGAGCGTGCGCGATGGAAAAATCGTTTTGCCCGACGGCATGAGCTATCGCGTCCTGGTTTTAGTGAACCATGACGTGATTTCCCTGCCGGTGTTGAAAAAATTGAAGGAACTCGCCGCCGCCGGCGCAACCGTCATTGGGCCGAAACCGGTGAAAGGTGAAACGCTTCAGGATTATCCCGGATGCGACGCCGAAATCGCCAGGCTCGCTGATGAATTGTGGAACGGCAAAGCCGGCTCCGGCCGCGTCATCGCCGACAAGACCGCACGTGAAGTGCTCCTCGCTGACGGCGTGCCGCCGGATTGCGAGTTTCTTTCAACCCTCAACCCCGTGTCGCGGCGAAGCGCAGCGCAGACGGATCAACCCTCAACCAGCTTCGACTACCTTCATCGCCGGGACGGAAACACGGAGATTTATTTCGTGGCCAACCGCACGAACCTTGCGGCGTCGGCGGTGTGTGCGTTCCGGGTGAGCGGCAAGGCGCCGGAACTGTGGAACGCGGGGACCGGCGAGCACAAATTTGCCGCCGCTTATGAGGAAAAAGACGGACGCACGTTTGTACCGTTGGAGTTCGACCCGTGCGGCTCCTGGTTCGTGGTTTTCCGCGAACCGTCAGCGGCGCACCCGGCGACGGCACGGAACAACAGCGCAACGGTGAATCCGCTTCAGGAAATTTCCGGCCCGTGGACGGTTCATTTCGATCCGAAATGGGGCGGGCCGGAATCCGCGCAATTTGACCAACTCGTGAGCTGGACGACGCGGCCGGAGCCGGGAATCGAATTTTATTCCGGCACGGCAACCTACGAAAAATCTTTTGATCTGCCGCCATCCGCCATCCGCCATCCGCCATCAAAACTCTGGCTGGATTTGGGCGATGTGCGCGAGCTGGCCGAAGTGAAGGTGAACGGCAAATCCTGCGGCATCACCTGGACTCCGCCGTTCCGCGCGGACATCACCGGCGCGGTGAAGTCCGGCACGAACCGGCTCGAAATCGAGGTCGTGAACTTCTGGCCGAACCGCATCATCGGCGACGCGAGCCTGCCGCCGGAGCAACGCCTGACGAAGACAAACATCCGCAAGCTGACGGCCAATACGCCACTGATGGAATCCGGCCTGTTCGGCCCGGTGCAAATTCTACAGCAACCGTGATATCAATTCCCAGTGGGAATCGGCATGGGTAGGGCGCGTCACTCCGTGCGCGCCGCAATCGTTGTGCGGACGAGCGGCGGGCAAGAGGACTGCCCGCCCTACCGAGGTTTGTCCGATTGCCATCGAGAAATGGTATTATTTGCGGACGAGATTATCGCCGACGTAGATGCGGTAATCCTTGATGCGTCCGCTGCCGGTGCCCTGACGCGGCACGTAGCGGAAACCGGAAAGGGTCTGCGATTTCCCGAGGTCGAGCACCAGTTGATGCGGATGGTTTGGCTGCGCGGCGCCCCATTCCGTGTGCCAGAAATTTGCGGTCTGGCCGTCAATCGCGTTTTCCGCCGTGCCGTCCTCCTGGTCACGCTCCTCGCTGTCCACATAAGCGATGGTCCAGCCTTCGTGGCTCAACGGCCGGCCGGATTCGTCGAGCAAATCCAGTTCGGCCACGGCGGCAAAGGGTTTGCCATCCTGGGCGGAAAGTGATTCGAGGCAGAAGAAACGGCCTTTGGCCGGAGCCTCGAATTTGATTTCCTGCCTCTGGCTGCCGGGAGCAAATTGCGCGGCCAGCATCGGTTTGGCTGAATCCAGTTGCAACGTCACTTTCGGGCGGTGCGCCCGGGCGAAATCCTTTTCCGGATGCAGCTCGTTGAGAACCGGTTGGTCGAGCCCGGCCACAACCGGTTTCTCCGGTCCCAGCAGGTCGAGAATCACAATTTCATTTTTGCCCGCGTGCAGCCAGCAACCCGGCACGTAGGCCGTTTGCGTCGGGCCGATGTTCCAGAATCTCCCGAGGCAATGGCCGTTGATCCAGACCACGCCTTTGCCCCACGAATGCAAATCCAGAAATGTGTCCCCGGGCTTGGCGAGGTTCACGGTCGCCCGCCAGAACGCCGGACCGCCGGTTTTATGGGCGCGGAATTTCAAACCGGCGAGCATCTGGTCATCGAGCGGCAGATTGAAAATCTGCCAGCCGGTCAGTTCCGTGCCGCCGAGTTTCATCGGTGCGTGGATGCCTTTGCGGTCATGGGCCTCCTGGCCAAAATTCACGCGCCCCATCGCCTCAACCAGAATGTCGAGCGTCGCGGATTTTTTGCGCTCCGGCAGACGTAATTTGAAACTGTTATTACGGCGGTCCATCACACCGGCCCGCCCGCCGTCGAGAAACACAAAGCCAAAATCATGAACGCCCGCGGCTTCGAGCGTGGCCGCCGGTCCGGCGGGAATCGTGGTGCGATACAAAATACAGCCGTGACCTTGATCGTATTTTTCCATCGTGCGCGGCTGGTCGTCGCGGATGGCCCTGGGCAGGCTGGCGAACAACGGGGCGCACTCCGTCACGACCACCGGCGCGAAGGCGATGACGGGATTGGTTGCCGGCGGTTCGGGAATGGTTTCACCCGGCAGCAGATATTTCGCGAACAGTTCCCGGGTTTTGAAAAATTTTTCCGTCGGCCAGCCGGCTTCGCTGATGGGCGCGTCGTAATCATAACTCGAAGTATCGGGCTTGAACGGCCGGTCCGCGCCCGACCACAGGCCGAACGTCGTGCCGCCGTGCACCATGTAAATGCTGAACGATTCGCCGTTGGTCAGCATGGATTCGAGGTCGGCGAGGTAACGCGGCGGGTTGCCGAGGTGATGCGGCGCGCCCCAGGTGTCGAACCAGCCCGGATAAAATTCACCGCACATCAACGGGCCTTGCGGCAAAATTTCGCGCAGCGCCTTGAACCCACCCGCCGGGTCGGAACCGAAATTCACGACGGGAAACAAATCCGAACGGTAACCGTCCTTGAGATGATACGGCGGGTCGCAGTCGAAGAGCGGCACGCTGAAACCGGCCTTGAGCAGCGCCTGCCGCAATTCGCCCATGTATTCCGTGTCGTTGCCTTGGAAGCCGTATTCGTTTTCGACCTGCACCATGAGAATCGGGCCGCCGTGCGTGATTTGCAGCGGACCGAGCACGCGGCCGACTTCCTTCAGGTATTTTTTCGCGGCGTCGAGAAAGCGCGGATCGCGGGTGCGGAGCTGGATATCGTCGTTTTTGAGCAGCCACCACGGCAGGCCGCCCATTTCCCATTCGGCGCAGGAATACGGGCCGGGCCGGAGAATCACCCACAGTCCTTCCGACTGCGCGATGCGGCAGAACTCGGCAACGTCGGCCTGGCCGGACCAGTTGAATTCACCCGGGCGCGGTTCGATCTGGTTCCAGAAAAGGTAGGCGCAAACGGTGTTCAAGCCCATCGCCCGGGCCATTTGCAGCCGGTGCCGCCAGTACTCGCGCGGCACCCGCGCGGCGTGAATTTCGCCGCAGCGGATTTGAAACCGCCGGCCATCGAGCAAAAAATCATTCGTGCCGATGGCGAAGGTATGCCGGACCGGTTCATCCGCCAGCAGCGGGGCAACTGATCCCAGGAGACACAAAAGGGCAATCGTTGCCGTCCGGGAGAGAATGGGTCTTGATTTCATTGCACAGTTTGTTTGTCGTGGCGCGGCCATCGGAACCTTCCAATCTGGCGCGCGTCTGGTGCGGAAGGTAGCCTTTCCCGGAAGGGTCGGGAATAATTTTCAAAGTTGAACCCGAATGGTCCGGAATGCCAAAACCGGGCGCGCCATCAATGGAAGGAACATTCCGGTTCTTGGAGGGCGGGGGAAAGTCTGCTCCGGCGTGTTTTAATATTCATCGTTCAGCATCGCCAGGGTTGACATTTGATCCAGCGTGACTGTGTTGCAATGCGGCGTTCCTTCCCACTTTACTTGCATTTCAAAACGTGCGCCTATTGCGCATCTTTATAGCAGTTCCACAGAATGTCATACAACTGAGCTGAAAGGGTTGTTAAGTCCGTGATCAGGTTTTTCGTCGCCAAGGTATAACCATCCTCCCGGGCCGATGTCTTAACATCGGCCCGGGTTATAAAACTTCAACCCTGTTTTAACCATGTTCCCGGCCGGATTTACGGATAAATCAGGCGGTAGAACACTGTTCCCTTGGTCTTGTCAACCGTCAGGATCACCTTATTGGTTGCGCTCGCACCCGTCACTTCCACCCAGTTGGTCCAGAGGCCGACAGACGTTGTGTTGGTCTGCGACTGCAGGCGCCACGAGCCAATGCGGTCCGCCGGCCAGCTCAACGTCAGGGTCGTTCCGTCGAACGTGTTGGTCATGTAGGGCGAATTCGTGTTCACTGTCACCAACTGCGGAGCGACCAGTATGATCGTACCGTCAACCGCCAGATTGTTCACCCAGGAATTAGTGCCGGTTAGCGTCGGCAAAACAACGGAGGTGAAGCTGACCGGATGGTTGAACAATTGGAACGTCGCGGCATTTTCAGGACCAAGGTTGTTTACGGTCAGCGTCGCCGTGCTATCAATCGTAAAACTCGGCGACACAATTTCGCTGCAGTTGGGCGAGCCGGCCGCGTTGATATTCAGGTTTACCGCGCCCGCCAGTTCAATGCCATTGATGACGGTCAGGCTGCCGGCCGGCAAACCGACATTCAGCGTGGACCCGGCATCCGCCAACATTTGGCCCTGAATTGTCCCGATGCCAGCCAATGTCTGACCAGAAACGACCTCGAACAGGCCGTTGGTCACGAGGTAGTTGGTTGAAGTTCCAAATAACGGATCACTCGGATCTCCGTCAAGGGCGTTGCTGATATAACCCATCTGGGAGGCATTCAACACGGCTGTCGCGCTTGCCAGCGTGACCGTGGGTGAATTGTTCAATATCACCGGCGTCACCAGGGCCAATACGCCATTGCTGACGGTCGTGGGACCGGTATAAGTAATGGGATTGCCCAAAGAGTAATTCGTTATCTGCTCTCCCACCCCATTGAGCGTTACCGTGACGACAAAATCACCATTCAATGTCAGAGTCCCGGTGCCGGTCTTGGTGATGGCCACCGTGGCTCCCGCCCCACCGGTGCCATTGGTAATGGTGCCGGAAAAAGTTGTGCTGAGATTTTTATCGCCGATTTGATAGGTGGAGGCGCTGCCGGCATTCGCGCTGCCGCGGAGCGTCGCATTCGTGCCGGCGGCCAGCGCGCCGAGATAGTAGGTGCCGTAACTGGCGCCGCCGCCATTGCGGTTGAGCAGGGTCACGAAACTGTTGCCCAAATCAAACGTCGCATTGGTGCCGCCGGTGCATTCCTGGGCAGATGACGAGCTGCCGCCGCTGTCGAAACGGAAAGTCCCAAGACTGTCGTCGGTCACATGGATTGTTCCAGCAAAATTATCCATATGCGCATTGATCGTGCAATAGCCCGCTGCATTGGGGATGTCGATGTTCAAGGTGCCGGTGCCGGAAAAACCTCCGTCGCCGCCTGTCGATCCGATGATATTGTCGGCGTTGGCACCATTAAAAATCATCGTGCCCGTCGTAAGGGCGTTGAAAGTATTGGCAAAAAAATTCTGGCTCGACTGGCTCTCGAATGACAGGGTGCCGCCGTCAAAATTGACATTGTTGGCGCCCAGTGCGGCGCTGCCGTTCACTTGCAATATCCCATTGCTTAAGGTGGCCACTCCGGCATACGAACTGGAGCCGTTAAGTATCAAAGTGCCTGGACCAATTGTGGTCAAACCGCCGTTGCCCACCAGGTTGCCGCCCAAAGTTAAAGTGCCATTGGTGCTGACATTAATGGCCGAGGACGCAGTCCCAAGGGTCGCGCCGCGGTCTATGCTCACGGTCGGCCCCGAATAGATGAAGGTTCCGTTGTTGATCACCAGGCTGTCGGACTCGCCAACCGCGCTGGGAGAGCCACCAATGGCCAGTTGCGACACGGCGAGCGCACTGCCGCCGTCTATGGTCGTGTTGCCGGTATAAGTATTGGTCGTCCAAAGGGTCAGCGTCCCGGTATTGGTCACCGTCAGATTTGCCGCTCCGCCGATCCAGCCTCCACTCGTGCTGGCAAAAACATAATTGGAATGGCTGTTCACCAGGACAGAGCCGGGCAGGACCTCGCCGACAATGTTGACCGGCGAGTTGGTGGCGCCAGCATCAGTGAACTGGACGCTGTCACCCGGCACAAAGAAATCCAGCACGCCGGCCTTCAGCCAGTTGGTGGTGACTTCGTTGTCCCAATTGGTGTTCAACGGATTGCCAACCCAGACGGTGTTCGTCGGCCCGCGCAGGGTCGTATGTGGAATGAACGAAATGGTTTTGGCCGTGGCGTTATTGCTCAAAGTGCCGATGGTGGAGGTGACTATGAAGTTGGTTAGGCCGCCGTTGAAATTGCCGCCATAGTGAATCAGCGTGTAGTTGGTTCCGGCCACCAGCGATGCGCCGGCAATGTCCACACTGTTCGTGCCGCTCACATCAAAATCGCCGGCGATGATGACGAAATCGTTGTTTGGATTTGGCGTCCCGGCAAGGTCAAAGTGGTTGATCGCCCCGCCGGTTTCTGTGACGGAATTCGAGAAGCTCAAGGTGCCGTTCAACGCATTGCTGCCGGGGTTGATGGTCGCGCCAGAGGCAACGGAAACCGCACCCGTGACCACGCCGGAGCCGGCGAGCGTTTGATTGGTAAGAACAAAACCGCCGCTGACGGCTGACACGTCGAAGACAGTGCCGCTGCCGACAAATATTATCGGGCTGGCAATCGAACCGTTCGCCCCCAGCGCCAAGGTCCCGCCATTCACCAGTGTGCTACCCGAATAAGTGTTGGTCGCACTCAAGAGCAAGGCGCCGCCGCCGGTCTTGTTCAAAGTGCCGCCCAGTCCGGTCAAAGGATTCAGAAGCGTAATGTTGTTTGGATTGCCGTTCATGTCCGCCGCCTGAAACGTAAAGGTGCCGCTGCCCAGAGACATGGGAGCTGAACCCGTCCAATTCGCCGTTGCTCCGAACATGCCGCCACCCTTCAAGAAAATCGTATTGATAGACGCCCCGTTCGTGGCAATGCCCTGACTGCCCACGTAAATAACGGCCCCATTGGTAAAATACGCCGTGGCGGCGACGAGAGTGTTTGAATTCCCGAAGAAGAACCCACCCACGATATTCGTTCCTCCGGTGACCGAGTAAATGCTGGTTACTGTTCCCGCCACCGTGGAATTCGGATTGACGACTCCGGGATCCGGCACCACGAACAATCCGCCGGTTTGCAGCACCCGGGAATATCGCCCTGCCGTGGCGTTATTGATGAATACGCTGCCGAAGTTTGTTACCGTTCCACCCGCAATATAGGCGGTCAAATATGAAGCTGCACCGGAGTTGCCCGCGTTCAAATTGCTCATCGTTACCTGTCCGCCGTAGATGGCCAAACCTTCTGTCCCGGGAGTGGAAACTCCTGAACTATTGTAACGGCCGATTACAGTTGCTCCCAAAGTATTCGTGCCGCCGCTAATCACCAAAAGTCCGGTGCCGGTGCCGCTGCCGTTGTTGACCGATGTGCTGTTGGCCACCAGCGTGCCGCCGCTGTTCGTGAACGTGCTGGTGCCGCTGGCTTTTGACGAAGTGCCGTTGTCCACGTTCAAGGCGTTGACGGTCAGGGAAGCGCCCGCGCCCAGGGTCGCCGAACTGTTCGTGCCCATTGTCAAATTGCCGCTCACCGTGACGGCGGCTCCGCTGTTGGTTATAAAAAGCCTGTCGCCTCCGGCGGGATTGATCATGGAAATGGCGCTGCAATTGAATCCATTTGTGTTCACGTTCAAAACGCCATTGTTTGTCAGCACGCCAAAGCTGGCCGCCGCCATCGGCAAATTGTAGCTCACGTTGGTGCCAACGCCGATAACGGCATTGGTGGTCGAGTCGAGCGGCGGCGCGCCGGTGTTCCAGTTGGCTGCCGTGTTCCATTCGCCGCCGCTGGCGGGACCAATCCAAGTGGCGGTGGTTTGCGCCTTGCCATTCACCAGGCTGATGGCCAGCAACACAATACTGAGCAGTGAGATTTCAAGGGTTTTCATGATTTTCATAAACTTTTGCCTTTCAAACGGGTTGGATACACTGAATTCGATACCGTGGCTACGGTCAGCTTGAGCAGACCGGGGGTTTTTTCCATTATCGGGTGCACGATTGTTGAATTCAACTACTTAACCTCGTTTTTCGCAGTTGGTCTATCGGATGTTTGTCTGAGACCGGCAGTGGACCAGGGCCGGGAGGGCCGCGAATGAGCGCCAGGGAGAAGGAGAAGAAAAGAGAACGCGCCGAAAAATCCGGACTTGAAAATCAAAAATGGACCCCTCCCTTCTGAAGCCGTCTTCTGCCGGGACAGGCCCGGCCGGGGAAAGTTCCCCCCGCGGTTACTCCCGCCCGACCAGCTTCATCGCGGCCTCCGTCCGTGAATGAACATGGAGCTTTTCGTAAACGGCGCTGACGTGGGTCCGGACCGTGCTCATGCTGATAGCCAGATGATCGGCAATTTCCTTGTACATGTAGCCCTTGGCCAGCAATTTCAGGATTTCCTGCTCGCGACTGGTGAGCGATTTCAATTCCACCACTGGTTTCCGGGCCTGATGAAAGTAATTGATCACCTTTCGGGCAACCTGGAGCGACATCGGCGCGCCGCCAGCACGGACCTGCTGCACGGCTTCCACCAGCTCTTCCCGGGGCATGTTTTTGAGCAGGTAACCGTTTGCGCCCGCGCGCAATGAGTCGAAAATCAGGTCTCCATCATCGTAGGTCGTCAGCATCAGGACCTGGGTCCCCGGCTGGCGCTCCTTGAGTCGCGCCACACACTCGATGCCGCTCATGCCCGTCAGGTTGATGTCCATCAGCACGACGTCGGGATTTTCCGCGGGGATGTCCCGCAACGCCTCTTCGGCCGTGGCGTGCGTGCCGACACAGCGCAAACCGGGCGCGCTGCCCAGCCATTCCGCCAGGCTCTCGCGCATTTCGCGCTGATCTTCGACGATGGCAATGGTGATGCTCATGTCCCAGCTTCTATTCGTTCAATTTTAAGTCAAAGTTTTGCCCTTGGTCATCGGATAAAGGTATGAGCCGTCCCGGTCAGCCCGGCGGCCAGGGGAATTCAATGGTGATGACGGTGCCGGCGCCCACCCGGCTTTGAATCCGGCATTGACCGCCAATCTCGGTCAGCCGCTGGCGCATGTTGCCCAGGCCATCCGCCCAGGCGTCGGGCGATGGCCCCTCAAATCCACAACCGTTGTCCTCAATGACTATCCGCAGCCCGCCGGGAATGGCGCTGACGCGGAGCCAGACCTCGGTCGCGCGGGCGTGTTTGACGATGTTTTGCAGCGCCTCCTTGACCGCCAGGAAAACATTATGGCGCACATTGGCCGGAACTTCGCGCACCGGAGTTTGCTCCGGGACATCCAGCAGGCAGCGAATCCCCGCCTCCCGAAGGTAATCGGTCGCAAACTGGCCGGTATAATCAATCAGGTGTGCCAGTGTGTCATTGCGGGGGTTGACCGCCCAGACGATTTCGTCGAGCGATTTGACCGCCTGTCGCGCCGTGCTGGACATCTTCTCGATGCGTTCGCCGGCTTTCTCCTTTTGGGCGAGGTCTCCCAGCACCGCAATGAGGGTCAGACTCGCGCCGAGGTCGTCGTGAATGTCCTTGGCAATACGGGCGCGCTCGCGCTCCACCGCCTGTTGCCGTTCCAACTGTTCCATTTTCCGATGCAGCCGCCGCGTGGCGGTGTGTCGCACCGTTCCGGCGACCGCGCTCAAAACCACCATGCCTGCCAGCACCCGAAACCACCAGGTCTCGTAAATATGCGGCAGGATGTTCACCACCAGGGCACTGCCGGTTTCGTTCCAAACCCCGTCACTGTTGCAGGCAATCACATGAAAACGATAATCGCCGGGCGGGAGAAAATTGTAATGGGCGAAACGCCGCGTCCCCGCCTGGATCCAGTCGGCATCGGCCCCTTCCAGCCGGTAGCGAAACTGGATTCTATCCGGCGAGACCAGGCTCAGCCCGGTGTACCGGAACTCGAGCTGATGTTTCCCGGGAGGAACTTTCAGCATCGCGGGTGGCAGACTGTGAAGTGCGGAACTGGTTTCTCCCGCTTTGACCACGCTTTTGATCTGGCCATCCACCAGCACTTCCTCAATCACCACTGGCGGCGGCATCAAGTTCGGACGAATCTCTTCCGGTTGAATCCAGGCGGCCCCCTTGGCGGTGGTGAACCAAAGTTTGCCGTCCCGCCCCAGCCAGCCAGCCGGCTGGTAGCCCCCCGAACATTCCAGCGAAGGCAAGCCGTCCGACCGGCCGTAGGCGACGCAGGAAACAAACCTGGCCTTGCCCTGCGCCATGTCGTTCAACACGGATTTGGCAACGCGAAAAATGCCCTGATGCGAACCGAGCCAGAGATTACCCCGGCCATCGTCAAGAATCTGGCAGATGACATTGTCCGGCAGCCCGTCTTTCTTGCTGTAGCGCGTGAATTGTCCATCCCGGAACCGCAACAACCCTCCGCGGAAGGTGCCAACCCACACTGTGCCATCGTGGTCCGCCAACACCGACCAGATGGCGCCCGATTCCTGGTCGTCCGTCGGACGAAAGGCCGTCGCCGTGTTGCCGGTAATGCGGCAGAGTTCGCCACTTCCGGTCCCCGCCCACAAGACGCCCGCCTGGTCCTCCGACAGGGCCCGCACATTGCGCCGGACAATACCTTTGAAAGACTGGATTTCGTCCGGCGATTTGCGATCGGCAAAGAACAGTCCACTGGTGGTGCCAAACCAGATGCGGCCGGCAGGGTCGGCCAGAATCGCTTTCACACCATGAACCACGGGTGACACCCGCTTGAATTCCCCTCCTTCACGGATGAACAAATCCTCGTCTCCCGCACTCACCCACAGCCGGCCAAGGGCATCAGGACACACACAAAAAACCGATCCCTGCGGTACGCCTTCAATCACGGTCAGGTTCGTGTCATTTCCCTCGCGCCAGCAGTTCAGGCCTCCGCTCAGTGTTCCAATCCATACCGCACCGTTGGAATCTTGACAAACGGACTTGGCCGCCTTCGCCAAAGCCACGTTGCCTGTGGCAACCGTATGGAACTGCCGTTCGCGCAACCGAACCAATCCCCCCGCCTCCAGGCCGGCCCACCAATTGCTCTCCCGATCTTCGAAAAAACAATTCACCCGCTCCCCCGGAAAACCGTCCTTTGACGTGAGTTGCCGGACTTCACCGGCAATATCAACATGCAACAAACCACGCCCAAAACTGTAAAACCACATCCCGCCATGATGGTCCTCCAGGGCGCCGATCCGGCCCGGATTCCCCTTGAAAATACTCCGCGCTGCCTCCGGCCTGACAATCCAGCGACGGTCGGCGGCTTCGCCCACATTTCCGTTGGCCACCATCCAGACTTGGCCATCCGCGGTTACGGACATGAACGTCACCCCTAGTGGTGGTTCGGCATTGGTCGGTGTGCGGATTTGGAACCTGGCCCCGTCCCAAATGGCAATTTCCCGGTCCGTGGCCATCCACAAACGGCCGTGGGGGTCGGTCACCAGACAATTGATGTCCTGCTCGCCGAACCCGGCGGTATCCGGCAACGGTTCGAACCGATCGCCGGCCAATCGCCAGAGACGCCGGTTGGTGTCACGATACCACAGGGTGCCTTTGTCATCTTCGCAGCAGAGCGCGCCCAGACCCCGGCTCGGCGGGGACAATTCTTCCCAGCCGGCTCCCGCCGGCGCCGTCAGCGGTTTGCGCAGGAGCCCGCCCCGGCTGGTCAGGAAAATGACGCGATTCGATGAGGATGAAACCAGGGCCATCTCCGCCTCGGAGCTTCGGGTGTTGCGACGTTCGAGCGCAAAGGTGCCATGGCGCAGGGTCGTCAGGGACCCGTCGTAGGTGTTGATCCACAGCGTCCCCTGGCGGTCAACGAAAAGCTTGCGGATGCGGGCATGGGTCAGCTCCGGAGTGTTCGCGGGGTCAAAGGTGACGAAGCGCACCCCGTCGAATCGCGCCAGGCCATTGTAAGTGCCAACCCATAGATAACCATCCGGAGTCTGGGCGATGGCGGTAATCGAATTGTCGGGCAGGCCATTCTCGGATATCCAGACGTCGGTAAAGTAGTCTCCCGCCGTGCCGGCACTCCAGACCTGTGACGTTGCGGACAGCCAGACGAGCAGAACGAGCCGCACGGCGTCAGGCAGGAATTGGCTGAAACGGATGACCTTGCCGCGGGCAATGATTGGCTTTTGAGTGTGCATGACACAATGTCTGTTTACCCTGCTTTCCAGTTTTTTATCCAACCAGGCAATGGCTGGTGATGCTACACTCTGCCGCAGATTCAGAAAATCATAAAATGCACTGTTGTGCTCGCGTTTTACGGGGCAACCTTGTATCTAAGTTCCAAAATCAATTTAGGCCATGAACCAGAACCATTATTCCAGGAAACATCTGCCCGTCCGACTCGCCCTGTTGCTGGCTTTGGCCGGCACCGGCGCGGCACCGGCGCCGGCACAGACAACCAACCCCATCCCGACGTTGCAAATCAAGGCCGACCAGGTCACCGCGAAAGTCAGCCCGATGCTTTATGGTTTGATGACCGAGGAAATCAATTATTCCTACGAAGGCGGGCTTTACGGCGAACTGATCCGCAACCGCACGTTCAAGGCGAATCCGACGAACGCGGTGTTCTGGAGCGCCGTCGGCAACGCGGTGATTTCGCTCGACACCAATGCGCCGCTCAACGCCGCGTTGAACGTGAGTTTGAAGCTGGACGCCACCCCGGCCGCGAAAAATGCCCCGGCGGGAATCGCCAACGGCGGTTATTGGGGAATGCCCGTGAAACCGAAGACGGCTTATCACGCATCGTTTTACGCCCGGGCGGCGGATGGTTTCGCCGGCCCGTTGACCGTGAGCCTGCAAAGTTCGGACGGCAAAACGGTTTTTGCCGGCGCCGCAATTCCGGCGCTCACCGGCGACTGGAAAAAATATGAAATCACCTTGACGATGAAAAACGTGAAGCCGTCGAAGGACAACCGCCTGGTCATCGCGACGACCTCGCCCGGCACGATCTGGTTCAGCCAGGTTTCGTTGTTCCCGCCGACATATGCGAACCGCGCGAACGGCAACCGTCCCGACCTCATGCAACTGCTCGCGGACATGAAACCGAAATTTCTCCGCTTCCCCGGCGGCAATTATCTGGAAGGCAATTATATCGAGACCCGCTTCAACTGGAAAAATACGATCGGCGACATTTCGCAACGACCCGGCCACCAGAACGACGCGTGGGGCTACTGGTCCACCGACGGCATGGGCTTGCTGGAATTTCTCAACTGGTGCGAAGACCTGCACCTGGAACCGTTGCTCGCCGTCTATGCCGGTTACGCCCTGAAACACGACTACATCAAGCCCGGCCCCGACCTGGAGCCTTACGTTCAGGATGCGCTCGATGAAATCGAGTACGTCATGGGCGACACCAACACCACCTGGGGTGCCCGACGCTCGAAGGACGGCCATCCCGCGCCATTTCCGTTGGAATACGTTGAAGTCGGCAACGAGGATCAGTTCGATCGCTCCGGCAGTTACGACGGACGGTTCACGCAGTTTTACGACGCCATCAAGGCGAAGTATCCGCAGCTTGAAATCATCGCCACCACCCGGGTAACCAACCGCATCCCCGACGTGATGGATGAACATTATTACCGCTCGCAGGAGGAGATGGAGGCGCACGCATACGATTACGACCGCCGCAGCCGCACCAACAAAACCAAAGTGTTCGTTGGCGAATGGGCCACGCGCGTCGGCTCGCCCACGCCCAACATGGCGGGCGCGCTCGGCGACGCCGCGTGGATGACCGGCATGGAACGCAACTCCGACCTCGTCATCATGTCCTGCTACGCGCCGCTCTTCGTCAACGTCAGCGACCTCGGGAAAGGGCGTTCGATGCAATGGAAGACGGACCTGATCGGCTACGACGCGCTCAACAGCTACGGCTCGCCCGCCTACCACGCCCAGAAAATATTCAGCACGCACCACGGCGATGTCGTGCTGGCGACCGGTTCGCAGGATATTCCCGAACAAACGTGGCAGCCGCCTGCCCGGCGCAACCGCGACGGCGTGGAGCAGCCGCGTCCGCCCGCGCAGGAGGTGCCGACGCTGTTCTTCAACGCCACGCGCGACAGCCAGAGCGGAACGATTTATTTGAAAGTTGTGAACCGCCGGGGCACGCCGCAGCCGGTGAAAGTTGAAATCAGCGGAAGTTCAATTGCGTCCAAAGGCACGGCGGTCGTCTTGAAAGCGGACCATCCGGACGATACCAATTCAATCCAGGAACCGGCCAAAATTGTCCCCGTCACGGAAAAAGTGAAGGGGCTGGGAACCAATTTCACCCGCACGTTCCCGCCCTATTCCATCACCATTTTGGAATTGAAGGCGAAGTAGATTTTTTGCCGACAGAAGGGGGCTGGCAAACCGCCGCGTCGCGCGCTCCACTTGGCGGTTTGTCCGGGTTCATCATGCGTTCAAGGCCACTCCGGCTGTGGAACCGGACGTTGCCGACGGTGACGTTTCGATTTCGTTTTCGGAAAACGCTCGCTTTTTTGGCAAAAAGATTTATAATCGGTTGATACACAAGATCAAGTTCGTACACCCATGGCAAACTACTTTGGAAATCTCGTGCGCAAATGTGTCTGCCTTGTCCTGGCGTTGATTGGGTTCACGGTCGGTGTTGAGCGCGTGTTTGGCGCGTTTGGCGTCACCAGCAGCGGTGGTTTTTACACCGTGGACACGGGCGCGGGGCTGGTTTTCAAAGTCAATCAATCCAGTGGCGACACCACTTCGCTCAACTTCAACGGCACCGAGTATCAAGCCACGGACAAAAATTCACAGATTGCTTCCGGATTGGGTTCGGCGACGGTGACCGCCACCACTTACGGGAGCAGTTACATCAAGATCACCATCAATAGTGGTCCGAACAACACGGTGGTCACCAACCTGACGCATTATCTGATGGTGAGAAATGGTGACCCCATCATTTATATGGCGACCTATGTCTTCGACGAACCGAGCGTGGGTGAGTTGCGTTGGATCACCCGTTTGCAGTGGAACAAGATTCCCAACGGCCCGCCGCAATCCAACAACAACGGCAATACCGGCGCGATTGAAAGCACGGATGTTTTCGGATATGCGAACGGCCAGACGACCTCGAAATACTACGGGCGCCACCGCGCCCTGGAGCTGACGTACACCGGGGCCACCGGCAGCGGCATCGGAGTGTGGATGGTTTTCGATACGCGCGAAAGCAGTTCCGGCGGTCCTTTCTATCGGGACATTGAAAATCAGGGTGATGGAGCCAACAGCGACCAGGAAGTTTACAACTATATGAATTCCGGGCACGAAGAACCCGAAGCCTGGCGGTTGGGCGGCCTGTTGTATGGACCTTATGCCCTGGTGTTTACCACGGGCGCACCGCCCACCTTGCCGATTGATTATTCCTGGATTGAAACCGGCGGACTGAATTTGTTGGGCTGGGTTTCAGCCACCAACCGGGGCGCGGTGGGGGGTGTCGTTTCGGGAATTCCCGCCGGCTTCCAGGGGGTCGTTGGCTTTGCCAACACCAACGCGCAGTACTGGGCCGTGGTGTCGTACAATGGAACCTATCTGACTTCGTTGATGAAGCCGGGGACTTACACCGTGACCCTGTACAAAGGTGAACTGTCGGTCGCCAACAGCACGACGACCATCAGCGCCGGTGTTACCAACACCTTGAACCTGGCCTCCGGAGAATCGGTGCCCTCATATATTTTCAAAATCGGTGAATGGGACGGCACACCCGCCGGACTTTTGAATGCGAGCAACATCATCAACATGCATCCGCAGGATGTCCGCAACGCCAATTGGGGGCCGGTGACTTATGTGGTCGGCAGCAACTCGCCCGGCGACTTCCCGGCAATTCAAATGCGGCTTATCAACAGTCCGACAACGATTTCCTTCAACCTGGATTCCAATCAGTATGCCACCAGCCAAATTGCCGGCCTTACCCTTCGGATTGGCATTACCTGTGCCTACAATAACGGCCGGCCAAAACCAACCGTGAATTCGTGGATTCCTTCAAGCAATCCCGGCATCTCCAGCCAGCCTAGTTCCCGAAGTTTTACGACGGGAACTTACCGGGGCAACAATGCGCTCTACTCATTCAATGTTCCAGCCAGTGCGTTCGTGTCTGGACAAAACACAATGACCATCCCTCCGATCAGCGGTTCGAGCGACCTCAGCCCCTGGCTCAGCGCCGGCTGGGTCTATGACGCGGTTGAATTGGACGTTCCGAACACCGGCCCCACGGCGCCGGCGGCTCCCGGCGGCTTGACCGCCACGGCTGCCAGTGGCTCCCAAATCAACCTCGAGTGGATGGACAATTCAACCAATGAAATCAATTTCCTGATTGAGCGCTCACCCGACAGCGTGACGTTCAACCTGGTGGCTGCGGTGACAACCGGCGTGACGAATTACACAGACACGGGGCTTTTGCTTGGCTCGACTTATTACTACCGCGTCCGGGCCGGCAACGCTGGCGGCAACTCGGGTTACTCCAACGTCGCCAGCGCAACAACCATGCCGCTGCGCTTCGGCGCTGTGCAAGCTTCGTCCGCCGGCCTGATCATCAGCGGCAGCGGTGGCGTGACGAATGGGACGTATTATGTTCTGGCCTCGACGAATTTGACCGCCGCCCTGGCCAGTTGGCAGCGCGTGGCCACCAACCAGTTTGACGCCAGCGGCAATTTCATCTTCACCAACGCCATCGGTTCAGGCCCGTCGCAGCAATTTTATCTCATCCAGTTGCCTTGAAATGGGGGCGGTCAACCGGCCCTGACGTGTCCAATACCGGGCGCACCGTTGGTGCCCCTTTCCGCAGGGCGGTACGACACACCAAACCGGATTGGACTGCAGGTTCTGGGAGCGCCGGCGTCCACCCTCCGTCCCGCTTTGCGGGACTACGGAGGACGGGTCCCGCCGGCCATGCCAGCCCGCCGCATTTCGCGGGAAAATTCCACCTGCCGCCGGGACGGCGGCGCTCCCAAGCGGTGCCACCTTTGTCACCTTTGCTCACGGTTGTTCGTCTAATTCAAAATGCCGGCAACCAGATTGAATCCCTTGTTCCTGAAATTGGCCGTCTTCTGCGCGGCGGTTTCCCTCCCGGCAACCTTGCCCGGCGCGGAAAAACCGGTCACCATTTCCGAAACGGATTCCAGTTTCACGCTCGACAACGGCCTGGTGACCGCGCAGGTCGCGAAACGCTCCGGCGATTTGATTTCGCTGAAATATAAAAATCTTGAGCTGCTGGAGGCCGGCTCCGGGCATCCGTACGGGTATTGGTCGCACGACGCCTCGCGCGGCGAACACCGCACGCGCCTCACGATTGATCCCAAAGTAAACGGCGGCGCCCTCGGGGAAATTTCAGTGAAAGGCGTTTATGTCCCGCCTCCGGCCGGCAGCGGCGGCGGCGGCTTCGGCGGATTCGGCCGCGGCACGGCCTGCGACATTGAAATCCGCTACGCGCTCGCGCGCGGGCTTTCGGGCGTTTACACGTATTCGATTTTTGAGCACCGCACGAATTATCCAACTACCGGCATCGGCGAGGCGCGCTTTGCGGCCAAACTCAATCCGGAAATTTTTGATTATCTCAATGTTGACGCCCGGCGCCGCAAGGTAATGCTGATGCCGGAAGACTGGCTTGCCGGCACCGAGTTGAACTTCACGGAAGCGCGGCGGCTCAACACCGGGATTTACCAGGGCCAGGTCGAGCACAAATACGATTATTCAGCCAACCAGTTTGAAACCCGCGCCTACGGCTGGCTGGGCACGAAATCGCACGTCGGGTTCTGGTTCATCAACCCGTCGGTCGAATACCTGAGCGGCGGCCCGACGAAATATGAGCTGACCGGCCATCTCGACATCAGCGCCGAAGCCGCGCCGGTGTTGTTGAACTACTGGCGTAGCAGTCATTACGGCGGCGCCATGTGTCCGATGACCAATGGCGAGGCGTGGACCAAGGTCATCGGGCCGTTTTTGATTTATTGCAATTTCGCTGAAACGCCCGATGCGATGTGGCAGGACGCCCTGGCGCGCGCAAATAAGGAAGCGAAAACCTGGCCTTACGCCTGGGTCGAAGGCGTGGATTATCCGCGCAAGAAAGAGCGCGCCGTCGTGACGGGCCGGCTGGTCTTGAACGATCCGCCGACGCCGCAACTGAAAATGGACCATCTGCTCGTCGGTCTGACCGCGCCGGATTATGTTCCGCCGCGGATGAATCGCGGGTTCGGCGGGTTTGGCCCGGCGGGTGGCGGCGAGGACGACACGAACAGCGCCGGTAATTTCCCTGGCGGGTTTGGCCGCGGCACCAATGGCGGCTTCAATTTCACCAACCGATCCGACGGGTTCGGCACAAACTTCAACGGCAACTTCACCAACGGTTTTGGCCGGTCCGGCACGAATCGTTTTGGCGGCGGGCGATTTGGTCGCGGCGGCTTCGGCGGCTTTGGCTTTGGCGGCCCGCGCATCGTGGACTGGCAGAACGACGCGAAATATTACGAGTTCTGGGTTCGGGCCGATGCGAACGGCCATTTCACCATCCCGAACGTCCGTCCCGGCACTTATACCCTGCACGCGATTGCCGACGGTGTGCTCGGTGACTTCAGTTTGACGAACGTGACCATCGCCGCTGGCCAGACTTTGGACCTCGGCAAATTAAGCTGGCAACCCGTCCGTCATGGCCGGCAGCTCTGGGCCATCGGCATCCCCAATCGCACCGGCGCGGAATTTTTCAAGGGCGACGATCATTATCACTGGGGCTGGTATCTCGAATATGCGAAGCGGTTCACGAATGACGTGAATTACGTCGTCGGCAAGAGTGATTTCCGCAAGGACTGGTTCTTCGAGCAGGTGCCGCACAATGAAGACCCCCAAAACACCGACGGCCGCGGCCGTGGCCGCGACACGACGTGGTCGATTGCCTTCAACCTGCCCGACGCGCCGCATGGCAAAGCGACGTTGCGGCTGGCGATCTGTGGCGTCGGCACCCGCACCCTCGCTGCGACCGTCAACGACCAGTCCATCGGCAGCGTCACCAACCTGGTTTACAATGCCACCATCAACCGCGACGGCATTGGCGGTTATTGGTCCGAACACGACCTTGCTTTCGATGCGTCGTTGATGAAAGCCGGGGAAAACGTGATGAAACTGACCGTTCCCGCCGGCTCGCTGACCAGCGGAATCATTTACGATTATCTCCGGCTGGAACTGGATGAAAACGCGCGGGTGACGAAATAAAAATTTAGTTCAACAGCACCCCGCTTGTTTGAAGTTCCGCCTTCAGGCGGCTCGAAACGGCTAAAGCCGGAACTCATTGCAACTGAACTGCATCGAGAATTCAAACGCCCCTTGACCCGGTCGTCCATCGCAAAATGATTTTCAAAGTGGCACGCCCGCCCTCATCCCGGCCTTAACCTTTGTGATGGCAAATAGTGTTTTTGCTCATCATGTTTGCGATCGCATTACCGTCGCCACTGCTTTTGATAAATGGGAAAAGAACCCTCACCCGTTGAGATGAGGGTTCGATTCCCTTCACATTCCTCCGGCTCAAAAATGCGCTCCCAACCCGACGACGAGACGGAAGTCATCCGGCTTGGGTTGTACGCCATCCGAACCCACCTTGGGATTGGAGATGCGATCCCAGATAAGCGACACATCCAAGTCGAAGCGCTTGGTCAGTTCAAGCGACAGCGTGCCAACGGCATGGTGGGTGGTTTCACCGACTTGACGGCTGGTGTATTGGCCGCGGTATTCCAGGATCAGCTCGATGCGCTGGGTGATGTCCCAGTCGAAACGGCTGCCAAACATGAGCGCGACCGTGCCTTTCTGCGTCGGTTCCCCTGGCTGGCTGGATTCAAACCAGGCATGCTGGTAGGCTGGACCGGTGGAGATGTTCCATTCCAGATTCGGATGGTCAATGAGGTCGTAGCCGGCTCCAGCACCGGCCGTAACCCGAGACTTCAGGTTCTGAAACGGATCCTGGTAATACTCGATTTGCGGCAGGATCAGATAAAACCGCTGTGAGAGCCACAGGTCAAACTCGCTATTCACACGGTTATTGTTGGCGTTCTCGACGCCGTTAATACTGCTGATGTTGCCGATGTAATCGAGACTGAAACGCGTAGCCGGGGTGCGGCGCTGGAGGCGGGCTTGGGCGTTATAATCGACCTGCTCGGTGTTGCCCGCCCGCACAGTCAGCCCCAACGACACCATGCCTGACCAATAATTAAACTCCTTGGACCCGCCCGGCGTGAAGCTTTGCAACTGGTCACGGGAAAAAACCTGCGGTTCCTCACCACCCACCGCAACCTCCTCCGGTGTGACCGTGACGGGGCCGGACATTTTCCGGCCATCCACGAACAGCAAGTCGAGGGTGCGGGCAGAGCGCACTTGGCGGATGTCTTTCCAATCGAACGTCAGGTCATTCAATTCCTCGCTGTCGAATTCGATCTGGTGCTGTTGCATGGCCTTGAGCTGACCCTTGAGCCACTCGCCAGACTTGAGTTGAATCCAGTCAAAGCCGTCCGCCGGCGGGACCCAGTTCAGGTTGGGCAGGGCTGACGTTGGAGTGTTGGAGTGTTGGAGTGTTGAAGCGTCTGGACCCGCGGTGAAGGCGTTGGTACTCAGGGCGACATTGGTGATTACGACATAGTTGGTGACGACCACCACGTTTGTCACCACGACGAAGCTGGTTGCAACCGCGAGCTTTGGCGCAGCGGTGGATTCGGCACAAAAACTTCGCAGCGCCAGCATGAAGAAGCAGACCAAAGTCAACATCAGCGTGTGCGCTGACAGGTTGCAGCAGTGTTGCTTGGTATTCATACGAGTTATCACAGATTACTGATCACTGATTACTGCCCGCTCACTGCGCGGGGATGGTGATCAACGGCAGTTTCCCGCTGTCGCCGGTTTCCGCCAGTGTGAAGAAAAACATGACGGCGGTGAGCGCGCGTTTGGTCCGCCAGTCGCGGTCATCCACCCAGAACCAGTGATTGCGGTAATACACAGCAGCGAAGGAGTCCGCCGGTTTCTCTTTACTGCACTTGATCTCGACCGGGTCGCTGTTGCCCGCACTGTTGGTGGTCTGCAACGACGGCGTCGCGCGGTGTTCTTTCAGGTCCGTCTCCGGCACGTCCAGGTAGCTCGCGAACGCCCCCATGATTTGCAGCATGGAACGGCTGTTCACGGCCAACTCATTGGTCGCCCCGCGCACCGGCGAATAGGCAAGCACGAATTTCTGCTGGTCCGCCGGCAGCTTCAGCAACCGCCGGATTTCCGCCGTCTTCTCCACGATGTCGGCGGGCACGTCGTCACGCCGGAAGAACAGCACGGCGGTCGAGCCTTTGGTCTTGTCCTCCTCCACGCGCATCCCGACCGCGCCGGCCACCTGCACTTCGCGCATCAATTGCAGCGCGCGGATAAACTCCGGGTCCGCCTCACGCATGACACCCGCGGCCGCGGAACGGTTGCGCACACCGTTCAGTCCCTCAATGGTCAGCCCCAGGATGAAATCCGCCGGATAACCGGCCTGCAGCATGAAGAAAATGTGCTTTGGTTCAATCGGCGTGATGAGTCCGCGCAGAAACTTTTCCCCGGTCAGCGGCACGTAGGTGATGGTGGGCCGGTCGGTGTAGATGGCTTGTCCGCCCGCCGCGAAGTAGTTGCCCTGGATCGCCTTTTCAGTGGAAAGGGTTCCGTTGACACTCACACCCGTTTGCATGGAATAGCCGGCGACGATGGACGACACGTCCACAAACACCGGCAGGTCCATATAGCGAAGCTTGACGATGTTGAGGAGCGTCTGCTGCTTCCACGAATCGGCGATGGCCGTGCTGTAGTCGAAACGGTCCACGGCAACGGTTCCGGGGCCGAGATGAGCACAGCCAGCGCCGAAGGTGAGGAGGAGGCTGAGGAGTAGCGGCAGGTGGCGAGGGGCAAGTGACCAGTGGTCAGAAATCAGTGAACGCTGATCGATGGCAGGTGGCGAGTGAATAGTGGCTGTTGCGACCGCAGGACCAGTCGCGGGCAGCCTCAGAATTGGTGTTTTGGTTGGAGTTTTCATGATAGAGCGATGGTTTGGTTATTGGTCAGGAGTTCCATCCGCGCCCGCGCCGGGCGGCGGACGGGATGGCACCACGACGCGCTGGCCGAGCACGTCGCAGTTGAACAGCGCGCGACCGACCTGGTGGCGGGTCAGGAAACGATTGCTGCCGGGCGCTTCGTCGTGCGTCAGCACCACCTGTTGGTCCAAATCAAAGACACGAACCATCATGGTTTCATGCTGCCAGACGGCCGGGTTCGACAAATCAATGTCGGAAGCAAAATGGAGCAGCTTGCGTCCGGTTTCCCAATAAACCCAGATTTCATTCGCCACCGGCGAAAGCGGCGACAGGTAAACAACTTGTTCGGCGGGGGCCGAATTGGTGGAGGCGGCGCCATCCTTGATCAATTCCTTGCGGAGGGCCTGGCGCATGCGCTCCAGCAACGCGGCGTCAGGGTAATCGTGCTGGCTGCGAGTGCGGAAAAGGTAGTCGAGCATCTCCTGCATGTCCACCGCCACCACCGTATAATTCGCCGGAACGGAAGCGGGAACCTCCACCCGCTCCACCTGGGTGATCTTGAAAGTCTGGCTCTTGACCGTGGTTTGTAATTCCTCAATGCGGTAATCCGCCTTTTTGACTTTTACGCTGAAGCCCAACTGCGGCAGGACAATTTCGCCCAACTGGCTCTGGTCGCCAGGATCAAGCCGGGCGTCGAGGCGGCGCACCCAGAAAACGAACTGCCTGACCTGAACGACACGCTCCACTTCGTCTTCGTCCAGATACCAACGGTAGAGATGCCGGGTGACCTCGTACAGGTAAGCGGGCTGAATCAATTCCGCCGGGGCCAATGCGCTCGTCCCGGTCTGATGCGGCGTCTGGCACGATGTTAACAAGACGGCCATCCCGAAGCTTGCGGCCAACGACAATAATTTCCATGTTCTCATTTGGGAATCTTTCTCAATGTAAAAAAGCGGTTTCCGCCCAGGGATCCATCATACGCGTCGGGTATGGACACAAAATTGCCTCCGGGATGGTAGCTGTCCACGTCCGTCATCCAGGAGTATGCATGCCCCGTCACGCCCAACGAACCCACGTGTTTTAACCCGGCGTAGTGATCAGCCCCGGCGATGCCGTCCTTGACGTAAGCCCGGGCCAGACCCTGGGCATGGTTAAGCAGGCCGGCGAAACGGCCGGGTTGTTTTCCGCTGTTGGCGATGCCGAGCAGGTAATTGATCCGTTTCTGGACCCGGTCGTCGGTTACAAACTGTCCGGCCTCATTGCGATAGAAACCCTCGCACTGCCGCCGGCCACCGGCGCCGGTGATGACATCAATGATGTCCTGGGATTGAACGCCGGCGACGTGCTGCTGGCGGTAGCCTGGAGGAATTTGATGGATGCGCGAATCCAGCACCCACAGAATCTGCAGCATGGCATCCCGGGTGTCGGCCTCGCTTACATAGGCGCGTTCGCCGGGAAAAGGCACCTCGTTGATCAGCAGGCTGGCCAGGTAGCCCGCGGTCGTATTCGGCCGGTCCAACAGCACAAACGGGGATGACACCTGAGCGGACCCGGTCGTCATGTTCATGAGCAGAACCAAGGCTGCCAAGAGCACTCGCCACTCGCCATTCGCCACTCGTCTTAATTTAGTGCGCATAGGCTGTCCGCTCCTTTGCCTGGTAAGGCATGGGCGCATCCGCCCCGGCTGAGATCCGGTACAGGGTGGATTCATCACTGCTTATTTGGGTGTTGCTTCGGTAACGGCCCCTGACCGTTGGTCCCACACGCTGCTCCCGGCGCTCAACCAGGGCGGTGCCGTCGGGGATCAGGGCGACCTGCACCGGCGTGATCTTGCCGTCCTTGACTTCCACTTCAACCTCCGCGGGCTGAGAGATGATGCGATTCAGAAACGTGACCCGCAAACGGTAATGACCCGGCGCAAACGCCAGGCGCAAAACCCCGTCCGGCGGCGGCTCCAATTCCGAGAAAACGTTTTTGAAGCTCTGCGTGCGGTCATCGAAGCGTGCCACCTCCCAACTCAACCCGACGGACGGATCGGCGTGGAAATCCACGTAGCCCGTATTCGCGCGGGCCTGGGGCGGGTTGACATTTTGCGTGGCACAACCAGGAACCCACAGCGCGAGCGCCGCGAGCGCCAGCAGGAATGGGATGATCTTAAGCTGTTTCACGGTTTTCAGCGGTGGGTTGATGTTGATTTAGGATTGCTTCAAGGTTATTTCAGTCTTTTGGCGACTTCGTCCAAAAGATCCTGATAGGGCCTGCTGCGGAAGTTCGCGAGCTGGTGTTCCTCTTCGAAGAACGAATCGCCGGCGCTGCTCACCATGAAGGCATGGCATTGCAGGCGATAGGAACCACTTCCCAAATCCACCAGTTCCACCCGGACGCGCACGAGGGTTGCCGCACCGGCCTGCGCGGCCACCAGACCATCGCGGGAAATCGTATTGGCGCGCGAGCCTTCCCGCTCGAAGATCAGTTGCTGGCCGGCAGCCGACGCCCGAAAACCATTTTCGCGAAAGACGGCGACGGTGGCGTCACGAATCTGCCCGGCGCTTTTGCCGCTGATGGTGACCGACGCAAAGCTGGCGGAAGCCGGTTGACCCAGATGGCAGCCGGCACCGAATAGTCCGCACGCCAGTGACAGCGAGAGGAAACCCAGCAATGTGGCGAATGTTTTCATGGTTGAGGATTGGTTCCTGGTTAATTGCTCTTTTGTTTCTCCCCGACCACCGGCATTTCCGACGCGATGTTCAGGTCCACAAAAATGGCCATCTGGTTTTCCACCTGGAGAAATTGCGCGGCGCGGATGGGCGACACGGCATCGCTGATCTGCTGGCAATATTTTTTCCAGAGGTCAAGCCGGTCCTGGACGTTTTGCAGCCACTGCACCGCCATCTCCCTTGAGTTCTGGTCGGTCAGCGTGCCAGCCCGGTGGTGAGCCATGAATTCACCAATGAGCGCCAGCTTGCGGTCGCCCACGGCGGCGAGATCCTTCTCGTAGCTGCGGTAGATCGGCCAGAACTTGTCCGCCTCGGCAGGGGTGAGCTTCATGGCCTGGTTAAGCGTGCGGATTTTCGTCGTGTTGAAGTCCGAGCGCAGCACTTCGAGGCAGGCGCGGACTTCATCGGGATTGGCGGGAGCCTGTTGGTGGCTTGATGAGGCGCAACCTTGCAGCAGCACGGCGGCGGCACTCAGGCAAAAAAGAATGGATGTTTTCATATTTTATGTTTACTGGTCACTGATCACTGTTTGTAGTTTCATTGGTTCAACTTGGAATCCTGCCAATACTTGGTGCCGGCAACCGTCGCCTGGAGGGAGACGCCGCTCTCGGTGAACTGATAAATCTCCATCGCGCCGCGCGTCGCGGCGGCGGCGCTGGTGGCATCGCTCTTTTCGGTGCCAGCCCGAATGTCGGTGGAACTGCCGGTGGTGACAGTGCCTTCGTGGAAATTCACGTTGCCTTTGACGTTCTGTTCGGCGGAGATGCCGGTGTCCTGGTATTTGGCGGAGGCGTCAGCCTTCCCGCCGAACTGCCAGCCTTCCTCGACGAACTGTTTCATCACCTTCGCGTCGTTGAACACAAAGATGACGCGCACATCCTTCACCCCCAAACCCACGCCGCCGCCGAGCGAGGCCATGCGCATGAAGATGTCCTTGCGCGCCTTGTTGTCCCGGAGCACACCGTAGCCATTGCCGCTGGCCAGCAGGAACAGATTCATGTCCGTCTGTTTGAACGTCGCGTAGCCGGCGGCTTTTTTGAGCCGGCTCTTCATTTCGGGATTCGTGGCATAAAGCTGCACGAGCATCTCATCGCGCTGCTTGCGGACGTTGGCTTTCTTCTCCGCGTTGCTGTTGCCTCTGGGGCCGAACAGTCCTGCCTGCGCGCTGGAGGCCAGCGCCAGAGTCAGGACCAGGCAAAGAATTCGTTTCATCAACCACAAGCGATGCGTTTTCATGTTGTGAGGTCGGGCGTTGGATTTCATTGTCCCTGGGCGGGAGCCGGTGGCATCGCGTCCAGCACGCCGGTGTCTCCCCACTGGGCCAGCCTGTCATTGCGGAAGTAAAGGTAGAGGCCAGCCTTCTTTTTTATCGGAAAATTGAGGACGGAAACGGAACTGCCATCCGCATCCACCCGCGCGGCCACTATCGTGTAGTCGGAGTCGAGCGTTTTGATGGCGGCTGTTTTGGCCATGCCGAGCTGCAATTTCTGGGAACGCTCCTCCAGGGAGGTGCAGCCCGCCAGGGCCAGCAGGGTGAGGGTGCAAACGATTGGGGTAAGGTATTTTTTCATGATTGTGATGGGTATGTATGTATGGTTGTGTTTGATCTTGCTTCAATAGGCGATGCGCACGTCTTTGAGCGCCGCATCCACAGCTTCCTAGTTTTGGTTCTCATGGCTTTGAAGAGGTTGCACCCGGCGGGAATTTGGCGAGGATGTTGCTAATAGCTTGCTGAACTCTCTCGACATCCACCTGACTGTGCGCTTCCCGCCTGCTCCAGCCCACCCAGATCACCTCTTTCGTATGGTTGTCGAAAATTTCGATGTTGAGCGTGCGTTCCTCGTAGGTGCGCACTTGATAACCGCCCGAGGGTCCATAAACCGGGGCTGCGTGGTAACCCAAATCGGCAACCTCCACTTTGGGCAGGAATTGGCCCCGCAAATTGACGGCAATGTCGGCTTGCGTGCGGTCTGCCTCGGTGAGTCCCTTGGCAGCAAGCACCTCAACCACCGCCTGACGCGCAGGTTCAGCCAGAACCAACATCAGGCCCGGGTCATTCGCGGGGCCCCTCGCAGGCAGCGGCATCAGCGCAAATGTGCGGTAACGAGTGTAGTCGGTGCCGGTTTTGGCGTAGGTGTGAACTCTGGGCGCGGTGGAGCAGCCCGCCAGGGCCAGCAGGGCGAGGGTGCAAACGATTGGGGTGAGGTATTTTTTCATGATTGTGATGGGTATGTGTGGTTGTGGTTGCTCTTGCTTCAATGGGTGATTCGCACGTCCTTGAGCACTGCATCCACGGCTTCCTGAATTCGCTCCGCCCGAACCTCCGCGGTTGGGTTGCTTAGCAAGGGCCGCACGACGTAAGACCGTTTGAGCAGCTTGAAAGTCTTCGCATCAATAATGTCTATCAGCAGCGTGCCGGCCTGGAAGTAATTCGGATTCTTGGTGTCGGTGTAGGCATTTTCAGCCTTTTCGAGCAGGTCGGTGGTGTCGCGGCCATAACCAAAGTACGTGCTGATGGCCTCGGTGCTCACGTTGTCGCCGACGACAATGAGATACGCCACGGCCACATCGCCGCCGGACGCCGATTTGGTCAGCCCTTTGCCCTCGAGATTCCGGCTGATGGCATCCTGGATCATGGCGTGAATTTGCGCCCGCTTTTCGGCAAAGTCCGGTGGGGGCCCCGGACTGGCGGCAACAAAGCTGAAGCTGGCCGCATGGATTGAGCCGGTGTCCACCCGGGTGGGCGTGGAACTGCAACCGGCGACCAGCAGCGCGGCCAGATTGAGCGTGACAAAGAATGAGTATTTCATGGTGGGGATCTTGTTATTTGGTTTGTGTTTATGTTTGGTTTGATGATGGTTTCTCAGCGAGTTGACATGCAGCTTGAATGCAATCGGCCAGCCACGTCCTGGCTTTTTCCAGGTCCGCGGGTGGAAAGTATTCGGAATGCGTCAATGCTCATGGAATTTTACTTGTGGTTTTGAGGTTCATCGGTGTTTCATCTTTTTTTGTGTTCCGCCGCTCAGAATTTGAGCCGCAGATCCATGCCGGCGGACCAGCCGCTAAAGTTCTGGCCCCAGAAGTAGGAGGCGCCCACGCCCAGCCACTTGACCTTCCACAGTTTGCCCAGGAAATCCAACACCAGCCGCCCGTTGGCAGTATAAACATATCCGGTGTTCAAACCCTGCGCGGCGTTGCCGAACACTTCAGTCCGCGAGAAAAACCCGCCGGTGTGGAGTTCCCGGCTGAACACTTTCAGGCCCAGCGGCAGGTCCACATCCAGTTTGTTCTCCCAGGTCGAGGAATTGCCCTTGACGCCCATGATGGGTGAGGAACTCTCAAAGCTTTCGGTGTGAAAGAAATCGTAGCCGGAGCTGAAATCAAAAACCGTCCGCCCCCACGTCCATTGGTAGTCCAGTTCGAGGGCCGGCACCACCGACCAGGTGTCCATCGTCCAGTCCACGAGCGTCCCGCTGCCCACGGACTTGACGAAATCGCCGGTGGTGTTGTGCGGGGAGAACCTATTCTCCACCCGCCCATAGATGCCGCTGAGGGTGGGAGTCAGGCTGAGATTGTCCGTGAGAAAGATGGCGACGCCTCCGCCCGCCTCAATGGCGAGGGTGTCATAATTCATCTGGTTGCCCTCGAGGTAGCCCGTCTTGAAGCGGTTCTCGACGGAAACCATGCCCAGATTGCCCTGGAGCACCGGCGCCCATTGAAGATTGCCCAACCCGAGCGGCTTGGGCGAGGCTATCAGGCCGCTGCCACCAATCTTGGTGATGCTCAGGTCGGCCATGCTCCCTCCCCGGAAACTATAAACGCCCCCGGCGGCGGCATAATCGCCGCCCAAAATGCTGACGGCCTCGATTCTGTTGCCGACGACCTGTTGGAATTGTCCGAGGGCATCGGGAGGCAGGATTGGCTGGGCAAAAACGACGATGGGCACGAACGCCAGCAGCGGCAGCAGCGCAAACCGGCAAAAGTTAGGTCCCGGTTCCAGTTCATGGGAGATTTTGTATGTTGGTTCAGTCATGGTTCACATCCGTTTCTTGAGTTGAAGGGGTTGCTTCCGCAAGTCCGCGACAATCCGCTCCACTTCGGGAATGGCGTGCGCGAAGTATTGCTTGAACCCTCGGCAGAGATAGTTCAGGCCGGGCTCGCCGGCGGGCGTGCGGATGATCCGGTTCTTCGGGCATTCGCCCCAGCAGTCCGTGAGATACGGACATTGCCGGCAATACTGCGGCAGGGTCTCGTTTTTGGCGTAACCGAATTTCACCTGCGTCCGGGAAAACACCTGGCTGTCGAGCGCCTGGTCCTTGATGTTGCCCAACCGATACTCCGGATAGACATAGTGGTCGCAGGAATAAACGCCGCCGTCATTTTCCACCGCCACACCTTTGCCGCAAAACTCACCGTAGATGCAGACCTGCGAACCCAGGCCCATGTGCTGGGACACGAGCGTCTCAAAATGATTGATCAGGACTTTGCCGACATCCTTGCTGCGCCATTCATCAAAAACCTTGCACAGGAAATAACCCCAGTCATCCGGGTCCACCGACCAGTCGGTCACGATGGAATTCGGATGGCCGGGCCGGGCCTCGGGATCACCATCCTTTGGCAGGGCCGCGTTGTCCCACTTGTGCGGCGCGGTTTTCTCGAAGCCCTTGTATTCCACGATTGGGATGAACTGCATGTAAGTGGAATCGAGTTCGCGCCGGAGAAAGCGGTAAACATCCAGCGGCTTGCGGGCGTTGAACCGGTTCACGCACGTCAGCGTGTTGAACGGAACTCCGTAACGCTGGAACAATTTGGCCGTGTGGAATACTTTTTCAAACGTGGGTTTTCCGCCTTTGGTGACCCGATACTTGTCGTGGATTTCCTTCGGCCCGTCAATGCTCAAGCCGACCAGGAATCGGTTCTCTTTCAGAAACTCGCACCATTCCCCGGTTATCAGCGTCCCGTTGGTCTGCAAATCATTTTCGATTTTCTGGCCGGGCTTCGCGTATTTCTTTTCGAGCGCGACGGCCTTGCGGAAGAAATCCAGACCCATCAACGTCGGCTCGCCGCCCTGCCAGGAAAACACCACCTCCGGCCCGGTCACCCCTGCGATGTATTGCTGGATGAAACGCTCCAGCATTTCGTCGGACATCCGCCCGGTGGCCGGGCCGCCGGGCAGGGTTTCCTTGCTTAGGTAAAAACAGTAGCTGCAATCGAGGTTGCAGGTGGAACCGCCGGGCTTGACCATGACGTGAAACCGCCGCCGCGCCTGGTTGCCGAGCAGGGACGGCGCGTCGTATTTGTCCAGTGGGTGGCGGGTGGCGGGTGGCATGGGGGCTGGTGGAGTCATCAGTTATCAGTTGTCGGTGGTTAGTGATCCGTGTTCAGCATGGGCCAATCGCTCCGCGCGGAGGATTGCCAAGGGCGGCGCGGTGTGGCATGTTTGCGCCATGAAACTGACAGCGGTTTTTGAGCCGGCCCAAGAGGGCGGATACACTTGCTTCGTGGAAGAGGTTCCCGCCGCCATTTCGCAAGGCGAAACTCTGGGCGAGGCCAAGGCGAATCTGCTGGATGCGCTCAAGCTGGTGCTGGAGTGCCAGCGCGATCTGGCGGAAAAGGGGCTGTCACCCAATGCCCTGCGCGAGCCGATCGAGTTTGCCGAGGCATGAAGCTCCGCGACCTGGAGCGGCACCTGCGCGGGCAGGGGTGCGTCTTCTTTCGCGAGGGCGGCGCGCACACGGTCTGGCTCAATCCCACCAACCGGAAGATTACCAGCGTGCCGCGCCACCGCGAAATCAAGGAAGGAACGGTCAGTGGCATCTGCAGGCAACTTGAAATCCCGCGGCCGTAGGCAGTAATCGCTGATGTTAGTTTGCATCCTCTTCCGCCTTCGCGGCGCGACGGCGGCTGTTTGCTCCCTTGGCTCGCCGACTTGTCCGCCAAAGCCTCGGCGAAGGCGGAAGCTAATGGGCGAAGGCGGCTGTTGATTCAAGGTTTTCATTTTTGCGCTGTCTCGGCGTCCTTGACACAGCGGAAACCAAGGTGATTGCTGCCGGTGTCAACGTCGCCTTTGCCGCGCGTCCCCATCATGTAGCGCGTGCAATACCGGTCGGTGCAAAGGAACGAGCCGCCGCGTTGCACCCGCTGGGGCTGGTCGTCGCCGGGACTGTAACTGGCGGCCGGGCCTTGCGGATTGCGCGCCAACGCGACGCCCGCGAGTTTGAGCCGCGCATAATAGTCGGGCCGATACCAGTCGCTGCACCATTGCCAGACGTTTCCGGCCATGTCGTAAAGCCCGTAGCCATTGGGTGGAAACTGCGCGACCGGCGCGAGTCCCGCAAAACCATCTTCGCCCGTGTCCTTCACGGGAAACTGGCCTTCGTAAATGTTCGCCATCCATTTGCCGCCGGGCTTGAACTCATCGCCCCACGCATACGTTTTGCCGGTCAGGCCGCCGCGCGCGGCGAATTCCCATTCCGCCTCCGTGGGCAGCCGCTTGCCCGCCCATTTCGCGTAAGCCACGGCATCGGCATAGGCGATTTGCACCACCGGATAATTCCCCTTGCCCTTGATATCACTGTCCGGCCCGGTGGGATGACGCCAGTTCGCGCCATGCACATAACGCCACCATTGAAAATAATCATCCAACGGCACGGCGTTGGTCGTGGGCGTGAAAACCGTGGAACCGGCGACGAGATTTTCCGGCGGCGCGGTGGGAAATTGCTCCTTCGTCGGCGCGATTTCCGCGACCGTCACATAGCCGGTGGCCTTGACGAATTTGTCAAACTCATCGTTGGTCACGTCCTTGGTATCCATCCAAAAACCGTCCACATAAACCCGGTGGATGGGCTGCGAATCTTTCACGGAGTTCATCGTGGCCATGGTACAGACGGCTTCCGAGGGCGCCATGCAACCCATCGAGAATTCGCCGCCGGGAATCCACACCATGCCGGGCGGCGCGTTCGTGGGCGCGGGTGTCGGGTTGGGAATCGTGGGCGCAAAAGGTGAAACGGCCGCACCGGCGGCGATCGTCTGGCCGGCAACCGCGACGGCGTTGGTTTCACCTGTGGCCGGCGATGACCAGAGCGCCGCGAACCCGACGATACCCACGACCGAAGCGGTCAGCATGTTTTGGGAAATTGTTTTTCTCTTCATGCAATCTGCTTTCTAGCCTAAAACAATTCGTGCGCCTTGGAAATGAATGAGCAGATGTTTGTCGTGGTTCATGGGGTCGGTTTCGCGGACGCCGCGCTGATGTCGGAACCGCGCAGCAACGCGCCGGTTCCCACGCCGAGTTGTTTCAGGCATTTCAGCGCGCGGGCGGGCGGGACTTCCAGCAGCGAGATCCGGTCAGAGCTGATTAAATAGACCTCCCCGGAATTGGCGTTGGGCACGGCGGGGACAAATACCGTGACGAGGCCGTTTTCCAGCACTTCGATGCGGAATCCGATTTGCGCGGCGTCGTCGAAACGCACCAGCACGACCGGATAGCCCCCGTCTTTCTCCACGCCCAGCGTGCTCTCACTCATGCGCTTGAGGAACTCGTAACCGGGCACGTTCGACAGCACCGCCGTCTCCAACCGGTTGACGATCTTCCGGGCGAGCACCGTCCGGGCAAAGAACCCGGCGAGAAAGCAGAGCAACACGATCCCGCCGACGGCCAGTAACAGCGGCGTCTGAAAACCGATGACCGACTCGACGTGGAGATGCGCCGCCAGCGGCTCCACGATTTTGCGCGCGATGCCCAGCGCCTTGCCGAGGACGATGCCCAGCATCACGATCGGCACCAGGAACAACAGGCCGCCCACGAGCGTCGTCCGCAAAAACTTGAGAATGCGTTTCATCGTGTCAGTTTAAGTGGCGGGTGTCCAGTGGCGAGGGGCGAGTGAAGCACTGACTTTCGGCCACTTGCCACCCGCCACCTGCCACTGTCGGCTTGCTCCGGTTGAATTTTGGGTTCCATCGGTCAATAAATCCATTGGATGCGCGTTTGAAAACTATCCGTCACGCCGGTTTTGCCGAACCGGTCCAGCCAGGTGTGGCCCCAGCCAAAGCCAAGCTTCCACCGCCGCGTGGCCCACCAGTTGATGCCGAGATAGGTCTTGTTGAACTTGCCGCCCTGAACCGAGCCGTCGTCGAGGTCCACATTCGAAAACCGCGCGACGAGTTCGGGCGCGCCCCAGCGGCCCGCCGGCATGACGCGGCGCGCGTAGCCGACGGTGCGGTCGTAAGGCCGCGTTTCGCCGGTGAGAATCCAACTCCCCGTGATGTAGTAGCCGTATAATTGCGGGTTGCCCGACGCGGCAGAACTCACCCAGGCGCGGTTGTATTCGGCGAGGACCGAGAACGGCCCTTCGTTCCACAACGCTTCGAGGCCGAGATGCCACGCGTGATCAGCCGTCAGATTGCCTGTGTCCACATAATTGTCGGTGACGTTGGATTCGGGCCGACCGGCGTAGCGCAGCGTATGGTTGTCCCCGCCGGCGTAGCGCCCGGAAACGCCGAGGTGCAGAAACCGTTTGCCGTCCGGCTGGTCCCAGACGAGACCGGTGAAACGCGCCGAGAGATCCGTGCCGTTGTTGGCCGCCGAATTGTCCGTCACCCACCAGTCGTTGAAAATGCCGTAGGCCAGCGTCATCCGCTGGTCATCGCCGAAAACGTGGTTCATCTTCAGGCCGATGTTGCGCGAGACGAAGAAGGGAGTCAGCACGCGCTCCTGCTGCGGCAGGTTGGCGGCGTCACCCACCATTTCGTAGTCAAAGGTCTCCTTGGTCTTGCCCACGGTGAGTTTATTCGCGGGACCGCCGATGGGAAACGTCAAGGAGACGTCCGTCAGTTGCCATAGTTGCTCCGGTTCGCTCTCGAAGCCCTTGTATTCGCCGGCCACGAGATAGCTGATCTTGTAGTCGGTTCCGATTGTGCCGCGAAACATCAGCCGCGCCGCGCGGGCATCCCACTGGTCCTGTTGTTTGCCCACCTGCCCGATGCTGGCGCTGTCCTGGTTGAATGCCGTGTAATCGGCGAGCAACACCACCCCCACCTTGAGCGTGACCCAGCGTTCCTTGATTTGCGTCTGGTCAACCACGGACTGCGGCACATCGGGGACCAAGAAGGGTTGCTCCGGCGGCGGGAGCGGGGCGGCTTCAAATTCGCCGAGGGCCGGAGCCGGTTCGGATTCCTCCGACTGTGCGTGCGCGTCCAGCGCGCTAATCCAACCCGCCGCCAGCCCAAAGGCCAGCATGGCGGCGATGAGGTTTCGTGTGCGGATAGGCTTCATCATTGTCTCCTTTCGCCGGGTGGTTTCATGCTGTTGGAGTCTGGTGGCGTGAGGGGGGCATGAAGTCGAGTTCACTCAGAATCTTACCGTCGTGTAAACCGTCACGCCATTTTGCATGGCGGGGCGGTAGTAAATGCCGTTGAACTGATAATAGACCTGGTTATTCACGATAGTTTGAACGGCTCCGGGCGGGTACGTGGTGACGATCACGCCAATCGGGGGATTCACCACCACGTAACCGGTGCCGCTGGTCTGGTAGTAAACGCCGTCCGAGATAATGTAAGTGGTATTTTGGACCACCACCGTCTGGGGGTTGGGCGGCGGGGAACTGATGACAGCGCCGATGACCAATCCGGCCGCGAAGCCGCCCCAAAAATGATTGTCATCGTGGTAATAACCACCAGAGTGGTAGACGTTCACATCCACATCGCGATGGACATTGACATTGGCGTTCCTGTTTACGTTGACGTTTCGGTTTCGATTAACGTTGACATTGCGATTGCTGGAACGGACGCCTCTGAGATCGGCCCAGGCCGACGGTGTTACGAGCGCTATTCCTACGAGGGTGACGACGAGGAGTTGCAACCCCTGTCGTGTTTGTTTGATTTGATTTTTCATGGTGTTCTTTCGATTGAAGGTTCGCATGGATTGCCGGTTAATTATTTGTCGTCCGCCGCCGGCAGGATTTCAATTTTTGCCGCGCCCTTGGGGGGCGTGAATACGAAGGTCTTGTCCGGAATTCCCTTCTTCAGTTTCCAGTCGGAGAAGATGGCGGTGAACTGGGGCGCGGTGGCTTCCTTTTTGTAGGTGATGACGAGCTTCCGGGGCAGCGGATTGGGACCGTCCTGAATCCAGAGCTGCCAGTCCACCTCGTCCGTGCTGAACGCGATGTGCTGGCAAGGGGTTCCGAGGATCGTGACCTTGCCGAAATAGACGCCGCCTTTGATTGCCTCCGAGGCGCTGGCGTACGGATCATTCACGAACAGATCCTCCAGCGGGAGGTTGATGCCGAACTTGTCGTTGGCCGCGTCCAAGACCTTGTCAATGGTCTCCGGCACCGCGACGCTCCCGTAAAGATTATGCACACGGTCGAGCAGCGTGAGCGACTGGCCGTCATACCAGAAACCCCGGCTGTGTTGCGGGGAGCGAATCTCAATCTGCAAGCGATCCGGCCGCCGGACCTGTGCTTCGACGGTTTTGGTTGTACTGACCTTGTGACCGAACACGACGGCATCCTCCCAGACCTCGGCCTTGAAGGAATACGCCTTCGTGGCGGACAGATTGGCGCAAACCGCCCGCAACAGGTGGTCGGCCTCGGGATCGACGGCGGACGTCGCTGCCGGATCAGCCGCAAAGACTGACCCGACGGTGAAAATGCCGCACAGGGCGGCGAGAAGGTTTTGTTTGTTTTTCATAATTGTGTTCTTTCTTTGGTTGATGGCTAGTGGCTGGTGGCGGGTGGCGTCAGAATATCAGCGCGATCTTGACCCACAGATAGTCGCCCTTGGTGGTGTTCTTGGAGTCCAGTTGCGGCAGCCACTTGACTTCGCACACCAGGTCATGTTTGCCGAGCTTGTGCGCATAAGAAAGCGCCGGGCCGACGCCGTAGGTTTCCGCCTCGAAGCCGCCGAGTCGCGCGCCCGAGCCGCTGTCGCCGGTGATCTGCTTGATGTAAAAACCATTGGCACCCACGCCCGCGAAGCCGCCGAACAACGGCAGATGCTGCGCCACGGTGGCGTCAATGTGGAACAGGTCGCCGGACTGATAATCGGCATCCGTGTTTTTCGTGTTGAAATCCACGCCGGTAAAGACGCTGACTTCCGTGCCGATCTTGCTGTTCAGCCAACTGAAGGTGACTTCCGGCGTGAACGTCCAGTAGCCCAGACCCACGTTGGCAAGCTGGTTTTTGTCGTATTCACCCGTCGGCGCAAAGATGGCGCAGCGGGCATCGTATTTGAAGTCGCCGTTGGTCCAGCCCAGCATGAAGGGAATCATTTCAATGTCGCCCAGGCCGCTGGCATTATCCTCGCGCGGGGCCGTGTGGCTCAACCCGTGGCTGTCTATCGTGCCGCCGGCTTTGATGTCCATCCACACAATCGGCACCGCCACCGCAAAGGAAGGAAGGCCGCCCAGAACATGGTAATCCGGAGTGAACATCACCAGCGGGATTTCCGCCGTGGCGTTGGCGGTGACGTTCAGGTCAATGTTGCCGCCGAAGGGCAGTCCGCGCGATCCGCCAAAGGTGGCGTCGTTGTAATTCATGAATATATTTTCGACCACCCAGCCCGGCTGGCCAGGCGACGCGTCAATGAACGTGGCCGTCGCGCCCGGCATATAATGGCCGGAGCCGGACTGCTCGGCATGGAGTGGGGCCAGGGTTCCGAGCGCCAAGGTGGCAACGAGGGCGGCGGCGAGGGTGTTTTTTGTTTTCATTTTGGATTTTTTGTTTTCAGAATTTGAACACGAGGTCACAGAGGAAACGGAGATTTCAATCTCTGCTATCTCTGTTTGCTCCTGTTGAATCGGGTTCATTTTTGGCGGCTTTCAAGGTTTCAGGTTGAATTGCTTGAGTTTCTTCGCCGCCGTGCCGAACGGGCCGAGCTGGTAAACCGCCGCGCCCGCAGGCGAGAAGGTGAAGTTCTCAAACGGTTCGGCCAGCATCTGGTCGAGGTAGGCTGTGGGGGCGACGCCGGTGCTGACGTGCGGATTGTAATTCTCGCCACTCATCTTCGGCACGAACGTGGCCACATAACCGATGAGAGCCGCGTCAATGGCGGGATTGTCGTGCGGCGCGGTGAACGCGCCGATGGGGCCGGTTGCCTGCATGAACGGCTTCGCGGTGGCGATGACGTCCGCCTCCAGCTTCAGGATTTCCGGCGTCGGCTTGGCGCAGATGCCGGCGACGCCCGTCGCACCGGCCGGGGCATAGTAGTATTTGAACGCTTCCAGTTTTAGCGCGCTAATGTTGGCGGCGGCCAACAACTTTTCTTCGGCGGCATAAAGCTGGTCCAAATCCGTCGTGCGGACGAAGCATTGGAGCATGGTGATGTGCGGCGTGTGCGTCGCATCCAAAGCAAAACCTTTCGGGAAGACGCCAAGCAGACGGGCGTTGTTGGCTTCGCACTTCTGGAGCATCGTGGCGTCCGGCTCCAGGAGGATGTCAATGGCGGTGATCTCAGACTGTGCGGTGGGGAAGACTTGTTTCCAATCATCCTTCATGCTGACCACGGTCCAGCCGTCCTTCTTCGCATGGTCTTCCAGTGCGGGCGTGAAGAAACCGTATTTGACGTCCGGCAGTCCGCGCGCGGGGCCGTAGGCAAATTCGCGCGCCGCGTCGTCGTGCAGCACGAGCAACTCGAACCGCGGGCCGCTGCCGCCTTGCGTGTATTCCAGCATCTGCTGGTCGCCCACGGAATTGCCGAACGCGGCGATGGGCCGGCGGCCAATGTGCTGGTTGATGCCGACGGGCTTGTCGGCTTTGTCATCATTGAAGTTCAACTGCGGTAGGCGCACGAGCACGGGCTGGCCGTCGCGCATTTCAAACTTCGTCTTCATGCTGCTGCCGATGACCTGTTCCGGCGGGACGCCATAGGTCGCTTCAGCCCACGGGCGCATGAACTCAATGCCGCCGCCGGAGACGATGAAGTTCTTGAAGCCGTTCGCGCGCAGGTAGGCGAGCACTTCGAGCATCGGCTGATAGGTCATGTCGAGGAAGTGCTTGCCGGTCACCGGATTTTTCGCAGTGGCGATCCAGTCCGTGACGAGCTGCGCAAACTCATCGGTGGTCATGCCAGTGTGTGTGGCCATGAAGAGTTCCATGAGTCCGTGGTCGCCGCCTTCGAGCGCCGCTTTCACATCGCCCTTGAGAATCGAGGCGAACGGTTCCTTGTGCTTCCACTCGGGATGCTGCGGCGCGAGCGCCTTCACGCGGTCCGCCACGAAGTAAAACTGGACCGGCACCGGCTGTTCGCTCCAGAGCGTGCCGTCGTTGTCGAACACGGCGATGCGTTCGGGGACGGGCACAAAATCGGGCGAACCGGGCGTCGTCACCTTCTCGACGAAGGTGATGATGGATTGTTTGGCCGGGCCGTCGTTCCACGAGGGCAACGGGTCGGCTGCACGGGCGAAGGTGAAGCTGGCGAGAGTGATCGCCAACACGGCAATGATGCTGCGGATGGTTTTCATGTTTGTTGTTTTGTTGCCAACTAGCTTTTGCTTCGCTGGTGAAGTCGCGGGCCGCCCACTCGGACAGCCCGCGTGTTTCACAATCGAATCATTTCGGTCAAAGCGCCATTAGTCGTTACCGGTCGCGCCTTGCTGCATCTTCTCCAAAGCATCGCCCAGGCTGAAGCTGCCGGCCTTCTGGCTCGGCGGGAATTCCTGGAACGTGCTGATGAACTGGCCGACGATGGCTTGCGCCGGGACGAACATAAACGCGTGGTTGAGCAGCCAGTCGTAATAGGTGTTCGACGTGATGTCGGCGCGCTCGTAGGGGTCGGTGCGCAGATTGAAGATCTTCGGCACGCGCAGTTCCACAAACGGTGTGCTCCAAATCTTCATCGTGCCGGTGGCCTGCTGTTCCATGAAGACGATCTTCCAGTTGTCGTAACGCAGCGCGACGAGGGCTGCGTCGTCGTTGAAGTAGAAAAACTCCTTGCGCGGATCCACCTTGGTCTCGCCGGTCAGCAGCGGCAGCATATTGTAGCCATCAAGATGCACCTTGAAAGTCGTGTCGCCGACTTTCATGCCTTTCAGGAGTTGCTCTTTCACGTCGGGCACGCCCGCCGCCGCGAGGATCGTGGGCATCCAGTCGAGGGCCGAAACAATGTCGTTGTTTACCGAGCCGGCGGGGATGTGGCCCGGCCATTTCAGCATGCAGGGCACGCGGTAAGCGCCTTCCCAGTTCGAGTTTTTCTCGCTGCGGAAGGGCGTCATGGCCGCATCCGGCCAGGAGTTCATGTGCGGACCATTGTCCGTGGAATACATGACCAGCGTGTTGTCGGCAATGCCGAGGTCATCCAAGGCCTTGAGCACTTCACCGACATTTTTGTCGTGGTCAATCATCGCGTCATGGTATTCGTCCTGCCAGAGACCTGACTGCCCCACGCTCTCGGGCTTCACATGCGTGCGGAAGTGCATGTGGGTGAAGTTCACCCAGACGAAGAACGGCTTGTTGGCCGCGTTCTGGCGCTTGATGAAGTCCACCGACCGGGCGGCGAAGTCGTCATCAATGGTCTCCATGCGCTTCTTGGTCAGCGCGCCGGTATCCACGATGGTCTGCTTGCCGACCTTGCCGAAGCGCGGATCAACCGTCGCGTCGTCCACAGTCGTGGCTTTGCAATCCAGCACGCCACGCGGGCCGAACTTGGCGAGGAAGTTTGGGTAATCCGGCGCCTTCGGATAATCCGGCTGTTCCGGTTCTTCCGAGGCGTTCAGATGGTAGAGCGCGCCGTAGAACTCGTCGAACCCATGGACAGTCGGCAGGTGCTCATTGCGGTCGCCCAAATGGTTTTTGCCGAACTGGCCGGTGGCATAACCGAGCGGCTTGAGCAACTGGGCGATGGTCACGTCGCGGGCTTGGAGTCCCTGGGCCGCGCCGGGCAAGCCGACCTTGGTGTTGCCCGTGCGCAAGCCGCACTGGCCGGTGATGAACGAGGAGCGTCCCGCCGTGCAACTCTGCTCGGCGTAGTAGTCCGTGAAGATCACGCCTTCTTTGGCGACGCGATCAATGTTGGGCGTGTGAAAGCCCATCAAGCCCATCGAGTAGGCGCTGATGTCGGACTGGCCGATGTCGTCGCCCCAGATGATGACAATGTTGGGTTTCTTGTCTGCCGCCCGCGCCGTTCCGCCGGCGCCGAGAAGCGCCGTCGAAGCGGTCAGCACGGTCAGACCGTATTTGATCAAGTTACTTCGTTTCATGTTTTTCCTTTTTGTTTTTTTACTGCTGTCTTGTTGTTTGGTTGCGTTCTCTGTCCGTAGCGCGGTTTGTTTCAAAGGCGGCGGACAAATTGGTTGTTGAGTGGCGAGTGTCCAGGGGCGAGGGGCGAGTGGATCACTGGCTTTCGGCCACTTGCCACCTGCCACCAGCCACTGTCTGCTTGCTTCTGTTTCATCATGGTTTTTCGACGCTGATGGCCACGGCCTCGGTGGTGCGGATCACCACTTCGGTGCCCACGTTGTCTTTGGTCAGCTCCACGTCCGGGCGGACTTTGAAAGTTTTGCTGGAGCCATCCGGCAATTGGAGCGTGGCCGTATGGTGCCACAAACTTACGGCCGTGACCTTGGCGGTGAACTGCATGGATTCGGCCATCGCGCCGCCGGGTTTTTCACCGAGCGGCGCCAGGGCAACCGCAGCGGCGGCCTGGTCGGCTGCCGATTCACCCGGCTTGGGCACGAAGAGCAAAACCTTGTCCGTCACGGTGGCCTTGACCTGGTCGCCCACTTCAATCTGTGCGAAATTGGCCACCTCCGGCCCGGCGATGAAGCTGGCCTTGGTGCCGTCCGTTTTGACCAGCGTGACATTGCGGGTGGCCGGGTCAATGGCCGTCACGGTGGCGGATTCCTTGAACGTCTCGATCAACACCCCGCCGGGGACGCCCGGTTCATAAACGGCGGTGGTATGAGTGGTGACAGTCGGCTCGGCCTGGGGTTCGGTGGAGGAACACGATGTCAAGGCAATCAGTGCGGCGGGCAGGAGGGCCAGGGCGATGAATTTAGATGTGATTGTTTTCATAGATTTAGTGGTGAATGGCGAGTGACGCGTGACGCGTGGCGAGAGGAACACTTGCCACCTGCCACCCGCCACTTGTCACTTTCGATTTCATTTCGGGAACAGGAACGTGACGGTGAAGCGGATGCCCCAGTCCGGGCCACCGTCCGGCTTGTCGGCGTAATACTTGAAGCCGAGAGCGAACTGCACCGGCTTGCCGCCAATTTTAACGAGCTGGCTGACGCTCGCGTTCAACGGCACGGTCCACTGGCTGTGCGACCAGTCGTAGGTGGTCTCGGTGTTCAACCCGAAGGTGGTGAAAGTCTTGGTGCTGTAGGAGACGAACGGCTGGAGGAAGGTGGCGTTGATGCCGGCATCGCTGCCGTCGCTGGCATCGCCAGCATCGGACGAGCCGTGGCCGCCGGTCCGCGCGTAGGACCAAAGATGGTTGACCAGCGCGCCGTAAGTCCAGCCGTTCTGCTGCTTCAACACGAGCGCCGTCGGTCCTGCGCCCCAGTGGTCCCCGCTCAAGCCGTCCGTGCCGCTGGGGTAAAGCAGCACCGCGCCCGCGCCCCAAATCCAGCCGCTGTCCGTCGGCGCCTTGGGCGAGGCCCAAAGGCTCTGCACAATGTCACCCAGGCCGGACTGGTCGCCAGCGCCCTTGACCGGCGCTTGGGCGTAAATGACCGGGATGATGGTGCGCGTGATGAGATTCCAGTTCGTGTTCAGCGTGAACGGAATCACCGGCTGGATGTTGGCGGTGTAGCGCATGGCGTTCGCGGAGCCGATGCCGAAGTCCCAGTTGTTCTGGATGGGCACACTGATGAGGCTGGCGACGGGGTTCGCGAGTTTCTTGGCGAGTTCGGCAGCGGCGGCTTTGTCGTCATCCCCCGCGCCGCCGGTGCCGGAGGAAACCGCATCGGCGGGCGCGGGAGTGAGTTGGCTTTGGAGACCAGAATTGTTTTGGGCCTGGGCCGCCGTCGCCACGAGGGCGCAGGCGAGCGCGAGGAGTTTCAGTTTTTTGGTTTTTGTTTTCATCGTAATTTTTATTGTTCGTGCTGTTTACTGCTTTCAGATCACTGTTTGTTTTCACGTTCGCGGTTGAGGCCCAACGCCAGTTCAATGGCGTCGAGCAGGACCTGGTCATTGACCGGTTTGCGGAGATAAAAGTAGTGCGAGTGTGAACATCGCCAACTTATAGGCTCGCAAGATTTCCGTTTGTCGCTCAACATTGATATACCAGTTCACCGCAGCACCCGAATCCTTAGCAAGGAATTGGGCACGCTTTATGAATTGGGTTTTGGCGGTTGACGGAAGCGGATTCATTTTTTGGAAGCACTGCGTTGGCCTTGTCGTTGAGCGTCGTGAGTGT
>Ga0187852_1000380_pt1 | contig 48441 bp, 35 predicted proteins | sample June2016WEW_6_40_FD_134511 | JGI IMG/M metagenome (GOLD analysis project Ga0187852, IMG submission 134511) | Peatland microbial communities from SPRUCE experiment site at the Marcell Experimental Forest, Minnesota, USA - June2016WEW_6_40 | ecosystem: Environmental > Terrestrial > Soil > Wetlands... | reverse complement strand
GCTACGCGATCTTCGTCGGCCCGGACGAATTGGCCGCCGAAAAACTGAAGCTCAAGGTCATGGCCACCGGCGAGGAAAAGCTTCTCACCCTGGAAGAAGTTGCCGCGCTGATCAAAGTCGAAAAGACCAAATAGGAGACAGAATGGTCGGCACGCGGCGCACGCATACCTGCGGGGAACTGAACGCTTCGCACGCCGGCACGGAGGTCGTGCTTTGCGGCTGGGTCTTGACGGTGCGGGACCACGGCGGGCTGCTCTTCGCGGACCTCCGCGACCGCTACGGCGTCACTCAAGTCGTGTTCAGCCCGGAAAACGCCGGACTGCACGAGCGCGCGGCGGCGCTGCGCAACGAGTTCGTCATCTCCGTCCGCGGCCAGGTCGTCACGCGGCCGAAGGGCATGGAGAACCCGAAACTCGCCACCGGCGGCATCGAGGTCCACGCAGCCGACATGGACATCCTCAACAAGGCCGAGACGCCGCCGTTCGAGATTGACGCCGCCGACGTGGCGACGGAGACGCGGCTGAAGTACCGCTACATGGACCTGCGCCGCGCCGAGATGCAGCGCAACTTGATCTTCCGCCATCGGCTGATCCAGTGCATCCGCCGCTACTTCGACGAGCACGGCTTCATTGACATCGAGACGCCGATCATGATCCGCAGCACGCCCGGCGGCGCGCGCAATTTCCTCGTGCCCAGCCGCCTCAACGTCGGCTCGTTCTACGCGCTGGCCGAATCGCCGCAACTGTTCAAGCAGATCCTCATGGTCGCGGGCATGGACCGCTATGTCCAGATCGTGAAGTGCTTCCGCGACGAAGACCTGCGCTCCGACCGCCAGCCGGAGTTCACGCAACTGGACGTGGAGATGTCCTTCGTGGACCAGGACCAGATCGTTGCGCTGATTGAAGGGATGATGGCGCGCATTTTCCGCGAGCTGCTCGGGCGCGAGGTCCGGACGCCCTTCCGGCGGTTCAGCTACGCCGAGGCGATGGCCCGTTACGGCACCGACAAGCCTGACCTGCGCTACGGCATGGAGTTCCACGATGTGACCGAAATCGCAGCGCAGAGCGAGTTCAAGGTGTTCCGCTCCGCCGCGGGCGCGGGCGGCAAGGTGCTGGGAATCTGCGCGCCGGGCGGCAATTCACTCCCGCGTCGCGGGCTGGATGAATTGACCGAGTACGTCGGCCGTTTCGGCGCGAAAGGCCTGGCCTGGGTGCGCGTCGAGGAAGCCGGCTTCAATTCGCCGATCGCCAAGTTCATCTCTGCGGAACTCCAGGCGAAGATTCGCGCCGCCATGGGCGCGCGGCCGGGCGATCTGCTCTTCTTCATCGCCGACCAGGCGTCCGCGGCCCAGACCGCGATGAACGAACTCCGGCAGGAAGTCGCGCGCCGCCTGAACCTGGTCCCGAAGGACGCCTTCGAGTTCTGCTGGGTGCTGGATTTCCCGCTGCTGGAGTGGAACGAGCAGGAGAAACGCTGGGACGCGCGGCACCATCCGTTCACCTCGCCGCAGGAGGCGGACCTGACGACGCTGGAGTCGCAGCCCGGCCTCGCCCGCGCCAAGGCCCACGACGTGGTGCTCAACGGCGTCGAAGTCGGCGGCGGCAGCATTCGAATCCACGACCCGGAAGTGCAGCAGCGCGTCTTCCGGCTGCTCAACATCAGCGATGAAGAGGCTCGGGCGAAGTTCAGCTTCCTGCTCGACGCCCTGAAGTTCGGCGCCCCGCCGCACGGCGGCATCGCCCTCGGCATAGACCGGCTGGCAATGCTGCTGCTCGGGCTGGACACGATCCGCGACGTGATCGCGTTCCCGAAGACGCAGCGCGGCGTGGACCTGATGACGCAGGCGCCCAGCCCGGTGGATGCGCGCCAACTTCGCGAACTGGGGATCAAGCTGGAATGAGCGTATTACATCTGAACGAGAGGACTGGCGCATGAGCCGACCCGGCCGACGCGCGCGGCTTGCTCTGCGGCTTTCGTGCGGCTTCTTCTGTCTCCTTCTCGTCACCGGCTGCGCCTCGACGGGCGTGGCCCGTTCCGACGGGACCGCTCAGTGGTCGGGCCTCGGCCTGACGCTGAAGCTGCCTCCGGGCGGCTGGCAGATCGAGCCCCAGGGCGAAAACGCGGTGCTCTTCAAGCCGCAAGGCCGCGCCGGGAATCTCCTTATCGAGCGCGTGAAGACGCGGCCGAAGGAGCCGGAATGGCTCGCGTTGAAAAAACTCCTGTCCTCCTTCGACGCGAAGAAAGAAATCTCGCAGCGCGCGGAGCGTTTGCCCAACGGCGAATCGGCGCTCCGTGCGGAGTTCGACGTCCAGGTCACCGGCGGCGGAACGCGCCTGGTGGCGTACCTGATCCCGCGCGCCGGCTTCACCTACGAAATCATCGAATGGAACGTCGGTCGCGACGAGCTGGCCGAACGCTTCCTGGCCGGCCTAGCGCCCGCGGCGAAGTCCGGCCCGGTCCCGAGGACGCCATGAGAAGCCTGCTGGCCTGGCTCGGAGAAGCGCTGCTGGAGCCGCTCAACCACCTCGGCGGCGTGGCGATGCTCACCCTCGCCTTCCTGCGCCGGGTCTTTCATCGTCCGTTCGAACGCGCAGCGTTCGTCGCCGAGCTCCAGCGCATCGGCTACGAGTCCATCAACGTCGTCGGGTTGCTCGGCCTGTTCACCGGCATGGTGATGGTCGTGCAGACCGGCGAGACCATGAAGCGCTGGGGCACCGAGGCGTACGTCAGCGAGGGCGTGGCGCTGGTCATCCTGCGCGAACTCGGGCCGGTGCTGGCCGCGTTCCTCGTCGCGGGCCGGATCGGGTCGGGCATCGCCGCGGAAATCGGCGCCATGGCCGTCAGCGAACAGATAGACGCCATGAAGTCGCTGGGCGCCGACCCGGTCAAGAAACTCGTCGTGCCCAAGGTGCTCGCGGGCATGGTCTGCCTGCCGCTGCTGGCGGCGCTGGCGGACGTGATCGGCATCCTCGGCGGCATGGTCATGGCGATGTCGATGCTGAACGTGCCGCCGGCGTTTTACTTCAGCCGGATACAGGAAGAGGTGACGATCGGCGATTTCATGAGCGGTTTCATCAAGACGATTGCCTTCGGCGGGATCATCACCATGGTCGCGTGCCTTTACGGCCTGCGCACGACCGGCGGCACCGTCGGCGTCGGCCGGAGCGCGACGCAGAGCGTCGTCATGAGCTGCATCCTCATTCTGGCGGCGGACCTGATCATGACCAGCGCCCTCGTCGCCATCTTTGGCAGCGGGCGAATATGACCGAAGAGAGCCACAGCAACGTCGCTGCGCCGGCCGCGCCGGCAACGACCGCCGCCGTCGAGCTGCGAGACGTGCGGATGACCTTCGGCGGCAAAGTCGTCCATAACGGCGTGAACCTCTCCGTGCGCGACGGCGAGATCATGACCCTCGTCGGCGGCAGCGGCCAGGGCAAGACCGTCCTGCTCAAGGAGATCATCGGCCTGCTGCTGCCCGACTCGGGCGAGGTCTTCGTCCACGGCCGCGAGGTGACCCGGATGAACTCGTTCGAACTGCAGGAGGTCCGCCGCGAGGTGGCCATGGTGTTCCAGGGCAGCGCCCTGTTCGATTCGATGACCGTCGCGGACAACGTCGCCTACGGCGTCCTCGAGCGCAACCCCGACATGCCGGCGGACCGGTGGATGAAAATCGTCTCCGAGAAACTCGGCCTCGTGGACATGCCCGGGACGGAAGCGCTGATGCCGGCGGAGCTCAGCGGCGGCATGAAGAAGCGCGTCGCGCTCGCCCGGGCGCTGGCGCTCGAGCCGAAGATCATCCTCTACGACGAGCCGACCACCGGCCTCGATCCGGCGAACGTGCGCCGCATCAGCGCGCTCATCGTCAAAACGCGGCAGATGCTCGGCGTCACCAGCATCATGGTCACGCACGACCTCCAGGCCGTTGAGGCCGTCACCGACCGCCTGGCCATGCTCGACCAGGGCCGCATCATCGCCGTCGGGACGTGGAAGGAGATGGAGGCGTGCCGGATCCCGCGTGTATGCCAATTCCTCGCGGGCGAAGTCGAAGATTGAGCTTTTCAATAGGGAGCGGCTGCGATGCCTAGGGAACATTACAATTCGGTCCGAGCCGGCCTCTTCGTCGTCATCAGCGGCATCATTATCATCCTGATCATCCTGGCGCTCGGCCAGCGCTCGCACCTCTTCACCCGCCAGTACTCGCTCACGGCCACCTTCCAGAACGCCGGCGGCCTGATCTCCGGCGCGTCCGTGCGCGTGGCCGGCGTCAACGCCGGAACCGTCCGCCACATCCAGATCATGCGCGAGCCCTCCGGCGAGGCGAGGGTCCAATTGGACTTGAGCCTCGGCAGGGTCTACCAGGCCGACATCCGCGACGATTCGGTCGCCACGATCCGGAGCCTGGGACTCCTCGGCGATAAGTACGTCGAAATCAGCCTCGGCTCCGAAAACGCGCCCTCGCTTCCGGACGGCGCGACGATCAAGAGCCAGGACACCGTGGACTACTACCAGATCGCCGACGAGGCCCGTGAAACGTTCCGGCGGGCCAACGAAATTGCCAAGGAAATCATTGACGTGCTCAGCCAGTTGGACAAGGCCACCCTGGTCAAGAACCTGGACGCGGCCGCGGCATCGCTGAGCCAGATCCTCACCAACGCGGAAAAAGGCCCGAGCCTGCTTCATTCTCTGGCGTACGACCCGGAGCTGCCGAAATCGCTCGATGACCTCCGCGCCGCCGCGAAATCGTTGCGCTCCACGGCTGAGGAAGTGGAGTCCGGCAAAGGCGGCCTGGGCGAGTTGATCCACGGCGAGAAGCTCTCCAACGCGCTCACGGAATTCGCCGACGCGGTGGACTCCGCCAAGGCAATCCTGAAGGAAGTGGAAAAAGGCGACGGCGCCGCGCACGCGGTCATCTACGACAAGGCCGAGCGCCAGTCGCTCGACCAGCTCGCCGCCGCCATAGACAAGCTGAACGCCGCCATGAGCGACATCCGCGACGGCAAGGGTTCGCTCGGACTGCTCATCGCCGACCCGAGCCTGTGGGAAAGCCTGCAGCGCCTGCTGTCCAGCGCCAACGAGAGCAGCCTTCTGAAATTCCTCGTCGAGCGCAGCCTCAAGGACAATCCGAAGCCATGAATATCCAAGGAGAACCAGCGATGCGGACGTGGGCTGCCGTGCTGACGGCTGTCGCGCTTTTCTGGGCTGCAGGCTGCACCACCGTCGGGATAGATTCCATACCTCAGGGCGCCAAAGTTCTCGTGGATGGCAAATGGAATGGAGCTGTCACGCCCGTCAATGTGCCCGTCAGGGACCTCCCGCGCGGCACTCACACAATAACGGTGGAAAAAGAAGGATATAAAATGGTCTCTCCGCCGCCGCAGGTCACCATTTCCACCGACGGCAACTGGATTCTGATGACCTGCATCCCGCCGGCGGGACCCTTGGCTATATTACCGGCCGAACTGTGCGGCAATCTCTGGAAGAAAGCGGAGGACAGTCACGGCCAAATCAGCTTCGGCCAAATGTGCCTCGCCCTGGACACGTCCGTCCTCCTCAAGGAAAGCCCGGATCCCGCGCAGCCTGCGGCCGGCACGGCCCCGGAGCGTCTGATCCGCTGCCTCGGCGCAAGGAATGACCCTTTCGATGTGCCCTTCATCATCAACGTCCATGACGCAGTACTCGGCGAGGCCGTCGCCGACCTCGTTGCGCAGGTCAACGGAGCGCGGCTCAATACGGGTGTCATAAAAAGCGGAGTGCTTTATTTCTCGGCCGTCGAAGTGACCATAGACAAGGATGCCGTCGGTCGGGTCACCTGCAATCTTCCCTGCACGACCTTCAAGGCCGCGCTGGACGCCTTTCTGCTCCCTAATCGCTGTACCTGGACCTGCACCAAAGAACAGAAAAACGAAAAAGCCCCCATGGCCTATGTTTACAAAATCCGCGTCTCCCGCGACGTCGAGAGAGCCGAGGCCGCTGAGATTTCCCGCATGAAACCGGACCTTCGCAAGCTGCTCGTGTCGGAAGAGTCGTCCCTCACCGTCGCCCGCTGGAGAAACGAGATGCTCGTGGACGCGAAGAAGCAGCAACTGCCCGCGCTGCTCCGCGATTCGAAGAACGCCGAGTTGATAGACCTCGCCGGCAAGATCGAGCACACGATCCTGGACTGCGCCCGCGCCCGCGAGGCGCTCAAGGACCAATCACAACGCGCCGCTGAACCCGCCGCCCAGCCCGGCGCCCCGCCCCAGGTGAATGAACAGCGGGAACTTTCCCTGGTATTGAAGGAGCGCATCGAACTCCTGGCGCCGATCCTCGACGCGATCAATGCCGAGATCGCTACTCGAAGCAAGTAATGCGAACTTGCCTATAAAACTGTTGACGACATCCCCGTCTGTCGCTATCATCAGTCCGGTATTGGACGTCTTGAACCGCGCATCCGCCGCTTCTTGAGGGGCCGTCATGGAAGCGTCGCGTACGAAAGAGACTCTCGAAAAACTCCTCTCTCCGATTGTAATCCTCGACTCGCAGCGGAATATCTGCTTCATGAACGGCGCAGCCCGGCGCCTGCTCCCCGAAGGGCTCGATCTGCGGCTGGCGGCCTTCGTCCGCAGCAACCTGGAAACGGGGCCGATCACCCAGGTGCATTTCAAGCTCCAGAACGGGCATGACCTGGTCCTCAAGCTCCGGCTCGGCGAGATCGAATGGCTCGGCGAAAAAGCGATGCAGGTCTCGGTCTCGAACGTGACGCCCTACCTGGCCATGATCCAGGATTTGCAGAAAGAGCTGCTGACGCAGAAGCAGGCGCCGGAGGAACTCGCGGCGCATAGACAGGCGCTGGCCAAGCTCCAGGCGGAACTTGCAGACGCGTCCGCCGCCCGCGCCAAGGCGCAGGAAAACCTGGACCTCGTCACGCAGGAAAACGCCCGGCTTCAATCGGACCTTGCCCGGGCCGCGCGCGAGCGCGAGGGATCGAAAGAATCTCTGGCCGAGGAACTGGAGCAGGCCCGCTCGGAGAATACGCTGGAAGCGGACAAGTCGGCCGAAGCTCGCCGGGCATGGGAAACCGAGCGCGCCGGGTTCGTGTCGGGCGCCGCCGCGCTGGCCGCCTCGCTCGAACTGGCGCACCAACAGACCGAGGCGGAAATCTCGCAGCGCAGGCAGGCGCAAGCCGATCTCGAAAAGGCCCGCGCCGCCGCGTCCGCGTCCGAACAGGTCCATTCCACGCTGCGCGAGGAATTGGCGGCGCTTCGGCGCGACCTGGAGCGGCTCAGCGCCCGCGCAGAGGAGAAATCCTCGCAGGTCGCGCAACTCCTCGAAGAGAACAAGCGCCTGGCGCAGGACCTCGCCGGCCGCGCCTCGCGCGAAAGTGAATTGGCCGCGACGCGCGACGCTCTCGAAGCAAAAGCCGAGGCGCTCGCCCGTCAACTCGCGTCCGCCTGGCAGGAAACCGCGCGCGCCGTCAGCGAAGCTCACGCGCATGAATCGGAGTCCGCCCAAGCCAACGCCGCGCTTGCCGCGTCGCTCGAACAGGCCCGGCGGCAGACCGAGGCGGATGCCTCGCAGCGCACGCAGGCGCAGGCCGATCTCGACAAGGCCCGCGCCGCCGCGGCCGCATTCGAGCAGGCCCATTCCAAGTTGCGCCAAGAATTCGAGGCGCTCCGGCGCGACTCGGTACAGTTGAGCGCCCGCGCAGAGGAGAAGTTCTCTCAGGTCGCGGCGCTCCGCGAAGAGAATAAACGGTTGGCGCGGGACTTGGCCGACCGCGCCCCGCGCGAAAGCGAATTGGCCGCGTCGCGCGACGCCCTCAAAGCGAAAGCCGAGGCGCTCGCCGGTGAACTCGCGACGGCCCGCCGGGAAACCGAGCGCGCAGTCAACGAAGGCCGCGCGCATGAATTGGAGTCCGGCCGAGCCACCGAAGCGCTCGCCGTGCAGGTCGAGACGCTCCAATCCGAACTCTCCGCCGCCACGGCCGAATGCGAGAAATTGCGGCGCGAAACCGCCGATCGGCTTGCCGCCGACTCGTCCGTCCGCGCCGAGATGAACGCGGAGATCGCCAAACGACAATCGCTGGAGAATGAGACCGCCGCACTGCGGCAGGATCTGGACGCCGCAGAGCAGGCCCGGTCGGAATTGGCCCAGAGGCTCGAGACGCTAAGAGGCAAAGCGCGCGGCCATGCTGAGGCGCTCGCCCGCGCGCGCGAGGAAACGGCCGATGCCCTCAGGCTCGCGGAGGTCCGGCAGGCCAAAGCCGCAGAGGCGCAGGCTTCGGCGGCGCGCGAACTGGAACTGACGACGGGCAAATCGGCCGAAGCCCGCCGTGCATGGGAAACCGAACGCGCCGGGTTTGTGTCACGCGCCGCCGCGCTGGCCGCCTCGCTCGAACAGGCTCGGCAGCAGAACGAGGCCGAAGCCGCGCAGCGCCGGCAAGCGCAGGCCGACCTCGAGAAGGCCCGCGCCGCCGCCGCCGCATCCGAGCAGACCCATTCCAGGTTACGCCAGGAATTGGAGGTGCTGCAGCACGACCTGGAGCATCTGGGCGCCCGCGAAGAGGAGAAATCCTCGCACGTCGAGGCGCTCCTCGAGGAGAATAAGCGCCTGGCGCGGGAGCTGACCGAGCGCGCCGCGCGCGAAAGCGAATTGGCCGCGGCGCGCGAGACGCTCCAATCTGAACTCTCCGCCATTACGGCCGAGCGCGAGGAATTGCGGCGCGAAAACGCCGACCGGCTTGCCGCCGACTCTTCCGTCCGCGCCGAGATGAATGCGGAGATCGCCAAACGGGAATCGCTGGAGAAGGAGATCGCCGCGCTGCGGCAGAATCTGGCTGCCGCAGAACAGGCCCGATCGGATTTGGCCGAGAAATTTGAGACGCTGAAAAAAGAAGCCCAAGGCCATGCCGAGGCGCTGGCCCGCGCGCGCGAGGAAGCGGCCGAGGCCGCCAGGTCCGCGGAAGCCCTGCAGACCGAAGCCGCAGAGGCGAAAGCTTCGACCGCGCGGGAACTGGAACAGGTCCGCGGCGAATTGAGCCGCCGCATGGACGAAGCGCTCGTCTCGGAGAAAGCCTGGGCGCAGGAGCGAGCCGAGCTTCAACGCGGCGCGAAAGAAAGTCTGGAAGAGGCGGTCGCGCGGACGGCTGAGGAGCTGCGGCGCCTGCGCCTGAAACTCGACGCGGAAGTCCAGGCGCGCCGCGTCGCGCACAAAAAGATGGCGCAATTTCAACGGGAGATGGCCGGCTACCGGCAGAACCACCACAATCCGGCCACGCTGCGCGAGACGGAAGAACAGCTCGCCAAGCGGCTCCAGGAGTTGGTCGCGGCGGAGGAGCAAGTCCGCAACCTCACCCAGGAGTTACGCGCCGCCCGCGCGGCGAATGCCCAGCAGGACGAGCGCGCGCAGAAGCTCCGCTGGTTCGCGGACGAACTGAAGAAGAAATGAGGCGCCCTGCTTCTTCATCGAGCGCAGCCTCAGGGATAAGCCGAAGCAACGAGTGAGGTTGCCTTTGCACCTCGCCGCCCATGGCCGCGCAACCGCAATCTATAAACCGGCGGATGCGCTAGTTCTTCCATTCTGTGTGAGGGTAAATGTGCACGGTGCCTTGTTCGCCGATTGAAATGAAAACCGAGCCGTCGTTTCTGGTCGTCAGCACTTTCCTTTTCCCCGCGTAACCGACGACATCGCATCCCAGAGAGCGCTCCTCGTACCATTTCGTCGCGGCGGTGTTCTTGTTGTCCTGTTCCAGCGGCTTGTCGGAAATGATGCAGAGCTTCGGCACCATCCAGGAGAGCAGAGATTCGCAGCAGCCGTCCGCGCGACCGTGATGCGGGACTTTGAAGATCGTTGTGCCGGCCGTGGCGGCGACGAAGTCCTTCCTCGTCGTCAGAAGTGACTCCCACCCTTTTGCGGGCAAATCCCCTCCGCAGAGTATCGTCACGCCCTGGTAACTGAGGATCGTAACCAGGCTCGCCGTGTTGGGGTCGTCGGGGTCAACGTGGGCAGGAGGCCACACTTTGTAAAGGAACCCGTTGGGCTCACGCAGAAGAAACGGAAGGGAAGGCTTCGATTGCTGGAGTTGCCGGAGGATGTCTATCTTGCACTGGTCGCCTTTTTTCCACCCGATCGCTTTGTCCGAAAATCCGGCCACGTCGGGGCACGTGAAGGAAAGAAATGGCTTCTTTGAAATGGCGACGATGTCATCAAAATGGTCCGTATGCGGATGTGAAATCTGCAGTTCCGAAATCTTCGGGACGTTGCGGAGAAAAGTCGAAGGGACGACCTGATCGCCGGTCCCGACGTCAATGACCAGGGTGGCGCCGTTCGGCGTTACGGCATAGACGAAATCGCCATGGCCGACGTTGAGAAAAGCGACTTTCAGTTCATGCATTGGCGTCTCCTCCGATCGAGCCCTGCATCGTGTCGGAAACAGCCAATCGAAGATACGCACGAACCGGTTGATAAAGCTATTATATACGCAAATACGTGGAATGCAAGGGTTTTTTGCCCGCGGAACAGGGCTAGAGCCTGTTTTCAGCCCTTCCTGATCTCTTCGCCCATGGCCGAGACCAGTTCCGCCAGGTCGGAGTCCTTCTTCAGCGTCTCCTCGATGCGGGCGGCGGCGCTGATGACGCTGCTGTGGTTGGCCGCGCCGAAGTGGGAGGCGATTTCGCGGCAGGACATCGGGGTGAATTTGCGCGCGAGGTACATGCAGAGCTGGCGCGGGAGCCGCACGGCGCGCTTCCGCCGGCGCTTGCGCAGGTCCGCCGCGTCCAGGCTGTAATGGCGCGAGACGACGCGCTCGACCACGTCGAGCCCGGAATGCGCCTCCGTTTCGTGGTGCGCTTCCGTGAGCGCCGTGCGCGCCAGGTTCACGTCAATCTTCTCGCCGGTCAGCCCCGCGTACGCCAGGATCAGCGTCGTGGCGCCGGTCAGGTCGCGCACGCTGCCCTCGAACCCGCGCGCGACGTAGCGCACGACGTCCTCCGGCAGCCGGCGCGCCTGCTGCTGGAGCTTGATCTTCATGATCGCCACGCGCGTCGAGAAATCCGGCGGCGCCATCCGCACCACCATGCCGCTGGCGAACCGGTTCACCAGGTTCTGCTTGATCTTCGAGAGCATCTTCGGGTGCACGTCGCTCGCCAGGACGAACTGCCGGTTCCCGGTGTGCAGCGCGTCGAACGTATGCAGCAGTTCCTCCTGCAGGCGGCTCTTGTTGCCGAGGAAATGCACGTCGTCAATCAGCAGGATGTCCACGTTGCGATAGCGGTGGCGGAAGGCGTCGAGGCGGTTGTTGCGCATGGCGTAGATGAACTGGTTCGTGAAGGTCTCGGCCGAAAGGTATTCGGCGGTGCGGCCGTCGTCGCGCCGCCGCACTTCGTTCAGCATCGCCTGGAGCAGGTGCGTCTTGCCGAGGCCGGACAGGCTGTGGATGAAGAGCGGGTTGAGGCGGTTCGAGGAGGAGTCCAGGATTTCCATCGCGCAGGCGTAGGCGAGTTTGTTGCCGGATCCGACGACGAAGTTGGCAAGCGTGAAGTCCGGCCGGATCTGCGCCTGGAGGCGTTCCGGTTCCTTGGCGGCGGCGGAGGCTTCCTCGACGATCGCCGCCCCCGCGCGAAGTTCCGCCTCGCGCGCCTGCTTGAAGAGCGCCGCATCAATGATGAACTTCACCGTCGCCGGGCGTCCGAGCCGCTCGGCCAGGCAGCGGCGGAGGATGTCGAGGAAGTGCGTCTCGAGCCATTCCTGCACGAAGAGGTTCGGCACGCCGAGGACCGCGGTGTCGCCTTCGAGGCGAACGGGACGGACGTTCCGGAACCAGAGCGAGAAGCGCTGCTCGCCGACGTCTTTCTGGATTGCTTCGAGGACGGCAGGCCACACGTCTGACTTCAATAACGGCATGCTGCGCTCCGCGATGCGCGCTCGAGGTATTTTCTGACCCGCGACCGAAAGCCCTGCCGATCAACCGGTGTCCGAACCGCATGCCGGGATGAACGTCGCTCTCTCCGACGAGGGGCAAATGGTAGCATGCGAATCGTCGGCAGTCAAATGGAATCTCCGGCGGATTTTTGATTGCGCGAACACGAAAATCTGCGGCGCGAAAACCGCCTTCGTTCCGCACTCACAACGTCGTAATCGGGCGCCGGTTTGCTCTCACGTTAGTCCGAATTTTTATTGACTCCATCGAATCGCGTTGGAGCGGCCGCTGCGTCGAGCGGAATCACTCGCGCAATTGTGGATAATATGTGGACAACTTGCAAAACTGCATAAAATACCCGTCAATTCAGCGCTTTCGCTAACACAACGCAAACGCAATCATGACCACGCGAATACCGCGCGCGCGCATGATCTACTGAATCATTAACCATGTCATATCAAGTTGTTGCGACTATAAGGCGCCGCGCCGCGAATGCCGGGCTTGTTGCCGATCATCAGCAGAATTTCCCAGGATTCCGCCAACCGCTGGACCGGCCGCACTTTACAAAGGCCTATTGTGCAAAAACTTACGCCTTCCATGCAATTGCGATGCCGCCTCGGGCAAGGCGCAGTGACCGGGATTGCCCGTGATTCTGCGGGGTGAAAACGCTTTAGCGCGTCAGGAAATATTGCAGCAATTCGTGCCCGTGCTCGACGCCGAGTTCGCCGTCCTGCGCAGCGGTTTCGCTGAATGCGCCGCGGCGGAACGGTTCGAGGCCCGGACCGAACATCGCCACCGGCACGGGATCGCGCAGACGGCGACGCCGGGCAACGCTCGCCATGTGCGTGCACAGGAACATCATCCGCGTGTCGTCGCGGCCTCGGGCATATTGCAGCAGCGGCGCGGTGATCATCGCGTCAATGTCCTGGATCGCCGAAATTTTTCGCTGGACGTTTCCTTCAAGGCTCGCCTCCGCCGGCGATGCGACGTGGACGACGACCAGGTCCATCGAGCCGATCGCCTCCAGCGCGCACTGCGCCTTGGCGGTGTAGTCGGTCCGGTAGCCACCGGTCGCGCCGGAGACGTGCGGCACGCGCATCCCACAGAGCCGGCCGAGCCCGCGCGCGGATTCCGTCGCGGCGACCATCGCGCTGCTGAGCCTGTGCCGGGACTCGAACGACGGCAACGTCGGCGGCTTGCCCGGCCCCCAGAGCCAGAGCAGGTTCGCCGGGTTCTCGCCGAGGTCGGTGCGCACGCGGTTGATTTCATGTTCGAGGAACGCCTCGCGCGAGAGTTCCATCAGGCGCACGAGCAGTTCGCTTCCCGCGCCGTGCGGCATGCGCCGAGCGACAGGCAGGCCGAGCGCCGCCTCGGGCGGATCGCAGATCGGCGCTGCGTCTTCCCCTACCGTCAGCACCGTCACGCCCGTAAAACCGTGGCCCGCGCAGAACTGCGCGTCGGGCCGGCCGAACGCCGCCGTGAGCGACGTCAGAAGCACCTCGGCCTCTTTCAGGGAAATCTGGCCGGCGGCGTGGTCCACCAGAACACCGTTGGCTTCGGTGGTGAGATTGTGCATGAACGCCAACTGGCCCGGCTCCATTTTCAGGCCCGAATCCGCGACTGCCAGGCCCGCCTCGCCGGTGAAGAACTCCTGCGGGCTGAAGCCCAGCGCCGAGAGCAGCGCCACCTCTTCCGAGGCCGGCAGCGGCTCGGGCAGCGTGCGGACGCAGCCGATCTTTCCGTCGCGCGCCAGTTCGTCGAGCGCCGGCTTATGCGCGGCGGCCAGCGGCGTGCGGCCGCCCAATTCCGCCAGCGGCTCATCGGCCATACCGCTCGCCAGCACGATCAGGTATTTCACGGATCACTGCCTACCGATCTTTGTGCAACAGAAGGAAAGATCTCTCGCAAAGACGCAGAGAGCGCCAGGAAAAACATCATCAGGTTGTTTTTCGTTCTTTGCGCCCTTTGCGCCTTGGCGAGACCATTGATTCCTTTGTGCGAACGTCCACATTGCCGACGGATTCGTCCAGGAAATTCCTCAGCAGCTTCGGCCCTTCGGTTGTGAGAAACGACTCCGGATGAAACTGCACGCCCTCGACCGGCATCGTGCGGTGGCGGATGCCCATCACCTCGTCCTTCTCGGCGTGCGCGGTGACGACGAACTCGGGCGGCACGGTTGCCTCGACGACGCAGAGCGAATGGTAGCGCGTGGCGACGAACGGGTTCGGCAGCCCGCGGTAGATCGCCTCTCCGTCGTGCTGGATGAGCGAAGTCTTGCCATGCATGAGCCGTCGCGCGCGCGTCACGGTCGCGCCGAAGGCGTAGCCGATGCACTGGTGGCCCAGGCAAACGCCGAGCACCGGCACCTTGCCGGCGAAGTGGCGGATCACGTCGTTCGAGATCCCTGCCTCCTTCGGCGTGCACGGACCGGGGCTGACGATGATATGGCTGGGCCGGCGCGCCTCGATCTCGGCGACCGTGATCTTATCGTTCCGAAAGACCTCGACCACCGCCCCCAACTCGCCCAGCCGCTGGACGAGGTTGTAGGTGAACGAGTCGTAATTGTCAATAATCAGGACCAAGCGATGCCATTTCTGCCACAAAACTCTCCGTAATCATATTGGAAGGGAACTGAAAATGCAAAGTGCTGATGGTAGATTAACGCCGGCAGGATGATGTAGAATCCGATCCGGGCGGAGAGGGTAGCGTGCCCGAACCGCCGGAACTCGCGCGGCTTTCCGCCTTATCGTTTGGCGAGTACACCAGACCGAGGTTACAAAGAAAGTGACGCCTTCGGGAACCCGCAAGAACGAGGTCTCCTTCTGTGCCGACGTAAAAACGTGGGCAGAAATGCTCTTTGCGAAGCACCCCGAGTGGCCCTTCTGTGAGGCATACATCGAGGAGTACGGCACCCGGAGCAACAAGCGCCAGGATCTGCGCATCCTGAAGCGTGGAGACCGAACTCCTCTCCTTTCGGGCGAAGTCAAAATGCCGGGCACGCTTGAAGGCCGCTCGCCGTATAATCCCGATCTCATGCGCGACGCTTCGGAGAAGGCGGAAAACTGCCGCGCCCAATACTTCTTCACCTGGAACGTGAATACGTTCGTCCTCTTCGATCGAAGCCTCTGGAACCGAGATATCCACGAGCGTCGGTTGAAGGAATGGGACTTGCATCTGGAACTGACGAATCCGGGGCAGTGTGCCCTTCCTGAAGTTCAGGCCCATATCCGTGATTACTTCCTGCCGCAGTTCTTTGCGGAATTCGCCGACATCGTCCTTGGCAAGAAGCCCGATTGGGCCATGGCGCCGGACGAAGTGTTTATCCGCTCCCTGGAAAGCCATCTTCGCTGGCCGGTTGAGGGAACGCGCAATTATCTAGCGGAACAATGCGCCCGGGACAAGGCGTTCAGGGGCCGCTTCTCCCAGTGGCTGACCGAAGAGCTCCAGTGGAATATCGACCCAAAGGAGTCCGACCACTGGCGCAAGATTCTTGACCGCTCCGCGCGCACCCTCTGCTACGTCTTCTCCAACCGCGCGATCTTCTACGACACGATCCGCGCCCGTTACGAGGATCGGCTTCCGAAGCTTGTGATGCCTTCCGACAAGGTGGAGTTTGAGAACAAGTACCGATACTTCCGAGATCGGTTCGCCGATGCCGTCGAAGCCACCGGCGACTACGAGCCGGTCTTCTATCCACACGTGGACGACTGGGTTGGCGCGCTCGTATTCGCCTCACCCCACGCTTGCCAGGGATGGAAAGGTGTGTTGGCGAACCTCGATCAGTACAACTTCCGCGATATCCCTCACGATATTATCGGCGGCATTTTTCAGAAGCTCATTGCGCCGGAGGAGCGCCAGAAGTTCGGCCAGTACTTCACCCACGAGAACATCGTGGACCTCATCAATGCCTTCTGCATCCGTCGGGCGGGCGACACGTTTCTAGATCCCGCTTGTGGCTCCGGCAGTTTCCTTGTTCGTGGCTATCACCGGAAGGCGTGGCTCGGCGAACACAGGGGAGGCGGTCGCCGACACCAAGACACGCACAAGACGCATCAGGAACTTCTTTTGGAAACGTTCGGATGCGATATCGCCCTTTTCCCGGCCCATCTTGCGACATTGAACCTGGCCTCGCGCCACATCGAAGACGAGGAGAACTATCCGTTGATTCGGCGCGGCAACTTCTTCGAGGTGATAGAGAAGCCGGAGGAGTTCTGCCGAATTCCGATGAGGAGGCCTGACGGCGGCAAGAAGCTCTGGCCTGTTGCTTTGCCCATGCTCGATGCCGTCGTCGGCAACCCGCCCTATGTCCGGCAAGAATTGATCCCGAGGCTATCAACGATCAAGCGCGGTCGTGGCGAGAAGGACCCCTCGTTTGAGAGCCGCAGAAAGAACAGCAAGGAGCACCTTCAACATCTGGCGGAGAGCCTTTGGCCCGACTTGGACTTGTCCGGGCGCAGCGACCTTCATTGCTACTTCTGGCCGGTGGCTGCTAAACGGCTGAAGGAGGGCGGCTACTTCGGTTTCCTCACCAGTTCCAGTTGGCTCGATGTGGAATATGGCTTCCCGCTGCAGGGCTGGATACTCAACAACTTCCGGCTGATCGCCGTGATCGAGAGCGTTGACGAGCCGTGGTTCGAGGACGCTCGCGTGAAAACATGCGTCACCATCCTCCAGCGGTGCAGCGATGACAAAGCGCGCAGCAAGAGTATAGTTAAATTCGTGCGCCTTCAAAAACCGCTTGCGGTGATCCTGGGCGATCATGATCCCAGCGACGAAACAGCGCGTCAGGAGGCGGCGACGAAGCTCCGAAAGTTCATCGAGTCGGCGGAGGAACCTTATTCCGACGAGCACCTTCGCATTATCCCCGTGAGCCAGCAGGATCTATGGAACGAAGGCGTCGAGGCCGGCAAGGTACTCGCCAGCGGCGATATGGAGACCGCCAACGGCAACGGTGAATCCGGATCGAACGGTGAAAGCGGCCTGATCCGAGAGGCCGAGTCATCCTATGGTGCCGGCCGTTACGTTGCGGGCAAATGGGGCCGTTTCCTTCGCGCGCCGGACATCTACTTCAAGATCATGAAGGATTATGGCGAGCGCTTTGTGAAACTGGGCGAAATCGCGGAGATTCGGCGTGGAATAACCAGTGGCTGTGATGACTTTTTCATGCCGGTCGACGTGACGAAACAGACGCTCGCAGCGGTCAGAAGAGGACTGCCGTGGATCGATGTGGGCTTGATGGCCTCCTGTCCGATCAAGGAGATCGAAAGCGGCAACGTACGCATCGTATTGGCCGGAGACAAGACGCTACATCCAATTGAGGCCATCTACCTCCGGCCGGAAGTTCACAGCCTTATGGCCGTGGATCGGCCGGTGATCCGCGCTCGTGACGTTCGCCGTGTTGTGCTGTGGGTAGACCGCCCGTTGAAGGAACTGACGGGAACTTATGTCGCCAGCTACATTCGCTGGGGAGCAAAGCAAACGTTCGAGTCAACTAAGTCAAAGGCCGTCCCTGTTCCCGAGCGCAGCAGTTGCGTTGGAAGGTCGCTATGGTATGACCTGACGACTTCCACCGTGGGTCTGTCTTTCTGGCCCAAAGCACAGAAGTATCGCCATATCGTACCTGCAAATCCCGAAGGATTGATATGTAACTGCAACCTATACACGGTTGTGCCCGACTTGCCGTCAAGGCAGGAAAGACAAGCGTTGGCCGCGATCCTCAACAGCACGCTTGTGGGACTCTTTAAGCACTTCTACGGAAGGTACGCAGGCGCCGAAGGCACGCTAAAGACGGAAGTGGTGGACTGCCTTCTCTTGCCGCTACCCGATCCTCGCGGCGTCTCAAAAGAGTTGGCAGCACGACTCTCCGCAGCCCTCGCGAGCATGGCAAAACGGACCGTAACACACCTCGTCGAAGGAGCGCTGCTTGATTGCCATTATACAGAACAATTGCGCGCGATTCTCGCCAAGCCGCCGGCGCTGCCCCGTGAACTGCAAAAGGAGGACCGATGGGAGTTGGACGATGCGGTTCTCGAATTGATGGGTGTCTCCGACATACGGGCCCGGGAAAAGCTCCTGGAAGAACTCTATTCGGAGACGACTCTTTACTATCGATACCTCCGTACGCAAGACATCCAGTCCATGGAGAACCGCGCCGGTGGTACGCAACGCAAACTGACAGCGTTTGAGATAGCCGCCAGCGTTTGGGACTCGCTTGACGCGGCAGAGCAGGGACCAAAACTTGTTGACTGGCTGCGGGAGCGCAAAGTATCCCTAACGGCCGTACACATCCACGATGGCAAAGCGAAGGCCCTTGGTCGCGGTCACATGTTTTCCTCAAGCGGCGTCGAGTTCGTCCAGGGCAAGGATAGTCACCACGAGGAATACGCGGGGCCAGCGCAGGCCGCCCTCGTCGCCGCGCTCGCCAACCTCGACATTCGCGGCACGCTTGAGATTCCATCTGACGAGGCGACGTGCAAACAGTGGCGCAAAGATATCGAGGGGCGCGTTACCGCCGCCGCCAAGCGCTTCGAGGAAGTAGTCGCCACACGCACGAGCGATCAGAGCCTGCGTGAGGGCATCTCGGCGCTGTTGAGGCAGTGGTACGTGAATGGAAAAGATTTGCGCTAAGACCGCGCCTTCAGCGCGGTCCGCTCTCAAGGCAACATCGCAACTGGTTGACGTCCGCCCTGCTTCTTTTGTATATCGGGCGGGGAAGTCGTCTGTCGGCCGAAGGGTCTCCCTGGAGAGTGATTCGATGACGAAGAAACGCTTTGCGATTGTCGGGGCTTCCAGCCGGGCGGTGGGGATGTTCGCGGTACCGATCGCTACTGCTTTCAGCGAGTCGTGCGAACTCGCGGCGCTTTGCGATCCTTCGCGGGTGCACATGGATTATACCAACGCGCAGTTGCCCCGGCCGGTGCCGACTTTTCAGGACTTCGATGCGATGCTGCGCGAGGTGGCGTTCGATACGCTGATCGTCGTTACGCAGGATACTTTCCACCACGAGTACATTATCAAGGGACTCGCAGCCGGGAAGGACGTGATCTGCGAGAAGCCTATGACGTTTGACGACGAGAAGTGCCGGGCGATCCTGCGCGCGGAGAAGCGGAGCGGGCGCAAGGTGACGATCACGTTCAATTACCGCTACGCGCCGCCGGCGACGGCTATCCGCCGGATCATCGCCGACGGCGCCATCGGCGAGGTGGTGACTGTGGACATGCACTGGCCCCTCGACATGATCCACGGCGCGGACTATTTCCGCCGCTGGCACCGGCGGCGCGCGAATACCGGCGGCTTGCAGGTCCACAAGTCCACGCACCACTTCGACCTGGTCAACTGGATCATCCAGGACGAGCCGGTCTCCGTCGCCGCGCAGGGCAGCCTGGCTTTCTACGGCAGGAACGGGCCCTTCCGCTCAAAGCGCTGCCGCGGCTGCCCGCATCGCGGGCGATGCCGGTTCTACTGGGACGTGACGTCGAACCCGGAGTACGTGAAGTTCTACGTGGCCGCCGAGAAGGAGACCGGCTACTTCCGCGACGGGTGCGTGTTCGACGAGGAGATTGATATCGAGGACAATTATTCGCTGCTGGTGAACTACCGGCGCGGCGCGCGGCTGGCGTACTCGCTCCAGGCGTGGTCTCCGTGGGAAGGCTACCGGCTGGAGGTCCAGGGAAAGAAGGGGCGGCTGGAATACCTGGAGGTGCACGGGCCGTCCGACGAATGGGTGGAGCCGCGCGAACGGCGGATCACGGTGCTGCTCAACGACGGGATCCGCACGTACATGGTGCCGCCGAAGGCGATCGGCGGGCACGGCGGCGGCGACGATCTGCTGCGGAAGATGATTTTCGAGAAGGGCCATGCCGACCCGCTCGGGCATCAGGCCGGGTCGCTGGACGCTGCGCGCAGCATCCTCGTCGGCGTGGCGGCCACGCGCTCGATGCAGAGCAACGGCGCGTGGGTGAAGATCGGGGATTTGTTGAAGGGTAAGTGATCCATATCTTATCGTCCTCGTCCTCGACGTTCTCGTCCTCGTCGTCGTCCTCGGACGGCAAGAACGGCTAATCGAGGACGAGGACGACGACGAGGACGAGGACGATTCACTGCCGTGCAGAATACCCGCCGGGCGCGGAAGGACCGATCATTTCTGCGGCTTCTCGCCGCCGCGCTTCCGGCTGAACGTGTACCGGAAGAACCCCACGACGTGGCGCCAGTAGATTTTCAGCGTGTAAGCCGCGGCGAACAGGAGCCCCAGCAGTATCTGGAGCACATAGCTGCCCGTCCCGGGATCAATGTAGCCGTACGCCGGCCGGACCAGGAGGAAAATCCCGACCGCGACGACCGGCGGACAACACATGCGCAGAACGCGCTCCTCTCATGTCACCCGGAATTTCCCAGGCGGCCGCATTCCAAAGGTCAGTCAGACGTCAGATGCCGGATTCTGATCGTCGGAATCCCGCTTGTCAAGTCAATTATTTTCATGCCGCGACGATGGTTTACATTCCGCTGGCAGCGCCTGACGGCGCGGCTGCAAGCAACCCTTCACTGCGTGTAGCCGAGGCTCTTGAGGCGTTTGATCAGCTCCGCATCCGGTTCATTCGCTTTCGTCGCATTGGCCGCGGGGATTGAAAGCGGCCCCTTCAAGAAGGCTCGGATTGCAACCTCCGGACAGACTTTCGCCAGCGCCATCCACCCGGCGATGACCTTCTCGCGGTTGCCTGCCAGTTCTTCCAGTTCGGCGCCGGCAACTGTTCCCGTTGGGCCCAGGAGCTTGCGATTACCCCAGCGAACCGCTCTCAAGTTGAGCCCGTTAAACGCCAGCTCGCTGTAGATCAGGCGCTCGGGAACCGGTTGATCGCTTAGAATCGCCGGCGACAGGTCAATCCCTTGAATCTGCGCCGGGCCTGGCAGATGGAGAAGCCCCAGCGCGGTGGGCATCAAGTCAACGTGGCTGACGTTTCCGGCCACGCGCTTGCCGGCCGGGATCACGCCCGGCAGCCGCATGATCAGCGGCACATGAAGCACCTCTTCGTACAGGCTGTTGGCGTGGCGAATCCTGCCATGCTCGAGAAATGCCTCGCCATGATCGGACACTACGATCACCAGCGTCTTCTCAGAAAGGCCCAGATTCTGAAGAAGTTCAAGGACCTTGCCGACATGCCCGTCGGTGTGGGCGATTTCCCCGTCGTAGAGAGCCACCATGTGCGCCAGGTCCCTGGCCGACATAGATCTTACGATCTCGGGCTCGCGCTTGAGGATGTCGCGGCCGTTCTCCGGGCCCTGGTAGTCGGGATCGAATTTCTTGTCGAAGGGCGCGGGCGGAATATAGTCGTAATGGCAGTCCCAATAGTGCAGGAAGAGGAAGAAATTGTCGCGGGAGTGCACCTTGAGCCATTGCGTCGCCAGGTTCGTGATTATGGGATTCGTGATGACCCGGTCGAGCACACTGGTACCCTTCGTCATGCGAGTCAGCGACTGCGTATTGTCGAACGTCAGGTCGGCCGTGAAGTCGTCATAGTACTGAAAGCCGCGGTTGAATCCGAAATAGTGATTCAACACGGGCCCGGTGACAAAAGCCGCTGTCACATATCCACTTTGAGCCAGGCACTGCGCCAGCGTCGGAACACCTTCGCCCAGTTGACTGGTGAAGGTCTGCACACCGTGGACGCTGGGATAAAGCGAGGTGAACATGCTCATGTGCGAAGGCACCGTCCACGACGCCGCCGCGGTCAGATTCTCAAAAAGAACCCCTTCCCTGGCCAGTTGATCGAGATGCGGCGAGGTGTCCCGGTTATAGCCGTAGCAGGCCAGGTGGTCGGCGCGGCAGGTATCTATCGAGATGACAAGAAGATTGTACTTGGTCGCCGGCGGTGACGCAGCCGCGCCGGCAGTCGAGACGGAAAGCAAGGAAAGCAACATCAGGCCGCGCAGAAGGCTGCTGACGTGACGCGAGCCGAACCAGGAAAACACCGATTTCGCTTGCAGCATCGAAAAGCCCTCCGGCCATCACAACGACGCGGCGAACCCGATCAACTCATCCAGCGCCGCCTCGAGCGGGACGCCCTTGCGATAGAGGCAACTGGTGCCCGCCACGATGACGTCCGCGCCGGCGGCGGCCATTTTTCGGATGTTCTCGAACGTCGTGTTGCCGTCCACTTCGATCAGCGGCGAGACGCCGAAACGGGCGGTCATTTCTTTGAGTTCGGCGATGCGCTCGATCGCGCCCGGGAGCATTTCCTGGCCGGCGTGGCCGGGCCGCACCGCCATGACGAGCGCCAGCTCGACGGTCGGCAGCAGCGGCGCCAGGGCCTGGATCGGCGTCTGCGGGCTGATCGCCACGGCGGGCCGGCCGCCCTGCGCGCGGATCGCGCGGATGAGCCCCTCGACTTTCCGCCCGAGTTCCACGTGCACGCTGATCAGCGGGCGCTTCCCCGCCAGCTCCAGGGCCGGCAGAAAGTGCTCAGGGTTTTCCACCATCATGTGAATGTCCGGCGTCAGGCTCGTCATCGCGGAGACCGCCTTGACCAGGCCCGGCCCCAGCATCAGGTTCGGCACGAAGTGGCCGTCCATCATGTCGAAGTGCAGCAGTTCGAGACCGTTCCGCTCGAAGAGCTTGACTTCGGCCTCGATGCTGCGGAAGTCCGAGCACATCAGCGACGGCGCGATGCGGATTTTCACGGTTTCACCATGACCTTGAGGCCTTCATGTTTCTCCGCCGCCTCGAGCGCCGCGCCGATCTGGTCGAGCGGGAACGTGTGGCTGATGCAGCGCGCCACGTGCACGGTGTGTTTGCGGATCAGTTGCATGGCCAGGGCGTGCTGCCGCGGCACGCTGCCGTGCGAGCCGAGGACGTAGCATTCCTTGTAATGGATCAGGTTCGACGGCACGCTCAGGTTCCGCGCGCCGGCCGCCAGCCCGCCGAAGAGGTTCACGCTGCCGCGCTTGGCCACCATGGCGATCGCCTGCTCATGCGCCTCGACGGAGCCGCACGCCGTCACCACCACGTCCGGGCCGCGGCCGGCGGTCAGGTCGCGCACGGCCTGCATCACGTCGCCGTCTTCCGGCGAGAGGTAGTTGTCCGCGCCGAACCGCTTCGCCAGCTCCAGCCGATTGCGCGAGCGCTGGATCATGATGATCCGCTCCGCGCCCATGTCGCGGCCCAGCTCGATCATCATGCAGCCGATGGGCCCGGCCCCGATGATGCACAGCGTGTCGCCGCGTTCCAGGCGGCACATCTCCAGACCGTTGATCGCGCAGCCGAGCGGCTCGGCGAGCGCGGCCTCCTCGTCGGTGACCGAATCGGGGATCGGCGTGACCGGACCGTAGTCCACGATCATCGTGTTCAGCACCATCTCCTCGGCGAACGCGCCGGGGAACTGGTAGCCGATCGCGTAATTGTCCGGGCAATTGTTGCCAAGCCCGTTGCGGCACCACTCGCACTGGCCGCACGGCACGTCCGCCCCGAGCGCGACGCGCTGGCCGACCGCGAACTTCTTCACGCCCTGCCCGACGGCGATGATCTCGCCGGCCGCCTCGTGGCCGATGATGGCCGGCGGCTTCACGCGCGGGTTGCCGTGGTGGAAAATGCGGATGTCGCTGCCGCACACCGCGCACGCGCGCACGCGCAGCTTGATCTCGCCCGGCCCGGGGTCCGCCGACGGCATCTCGCGGACGACAATGCGCTCAAGCGCCTCCAGCACTGCGGCCTTCATTCAGGTTCCCTGTCCTTTCTTTCGATAACGCTCATCACAAAATGACCATGACTTTCCGGAACACTTCGCGCCGCTCCTGCATCCGGCGGATCGCGCCGGGGACTTCTTCGAGCCGCAGCCGGTGCGAGATCAGCTTTTCCGGCAGCAGCGCGCGCTGCGCGACCATCGCGTGGACCGCCGCCCACTCGTTCTCCGGGTTCACAAGGCTCGAGTTCCAGGAGCCGAGAACCTGGAGCTGTCTGCGGAGAATCGAACTGACCAGTTTCTGCGGCAGCAGCAGATCGCCGCCGATGTTGCCCATGAAGACCACGCGCGCGGCCGGCGCGGCCAGTTCCAGCGCCAGGCGATACGCCGGCGCCGCTCCGGCCGCTTCGAGGACCACCTCCGGGCCGCCGTCGCCGGCAAGCTCCTTCACGCGCCGGCCGATGTCCGCCGCGTCGCTGCGGGCGATCTTGTCGAAGCCCAGGCTTCGCGCGAACTCCAGCGGCTCCTCTGCCACGTCGAGCAGAATCACGTCGCGCGCGCCGCGGGCGCGGGCGATCTGCGCGGCCAGGAGCCCCATCGGCCCCGCGCCGAGAATGACCAGGCATTCGCCCTTTCGGAGCCCGGCGCGGTTGAGCGCGTGGAGCGTCACCGCCGCAGGCTCGCTCATGGCCGCCTCCGCGTCCGAGACTCCTTCCGGCAGCGGGACCAGGTTCGCGGTGCGCACCGCCGCGAACTCCGCCAGGCCGCCGTCCCGGCGCGAACCGTAGTAGGAATAATCGCTGCAGCACTCGAAGAGCCGGCGGCGGCAACTCGGGCACTCGCCGCACGGCAGCAGCGGATACACCGCCACGCGCGCGCCGATTTCAGCCCGCGCCCCTTCGCCGAGGGCGACGACCTTGCCGGCGAACTCATGCCCGATGACGAGCGGCAGCCGTGGCACCTCCGCCGCGCGCACGCGGTTCAGGTCCGAATTGCAGACGCCCGACGCCGTCACTCGGACGAGCGCCTCGCCCGGCCCCGGCTTCGGCTCCGGCCGTTCCTCGACCCGCAGGTCCCCTGCTCCATGCAATACCGCCGCTTTCACAGCCGCCTTTCTCCCTTGCGGAGTCCGCAAATAAAGAGGCCGTCGCGAGCGCCGATATTCTAGTCCATAGCGGAAACGCAATCAACGCACCGGCGCGCGGCTGACGGCCGGATCAAGAAGCTATTGACGAGCGGCCGGGCAGAAGTTAGGATACTGCTGTTGACTGGAGGGCGGACGATGAAGAGGATTCCGGCGTACCTCGCGGCGGCGGCCGTGGCGCTGTTCTGGGCGGCGGACGTGCGGGCGGCGAATGACCCTGATGATTACCTGGCCGCGCAGCGTCCCTATCTGCGCGTGCCGCTCGCCTCGCGCCTGCCGAATTCCTTTGAAAAGCTGAGCGGCAGCCTGGTCCTGAACGACTACGACTTGAGCTGCGACCTGCCGAAGAACTTTCTGCGCATCGGCGAGGAAATGAAATACCCGGATTCGCGGACGCTCGCCGGGCGCCTGTCCAATAGTTTCGAGAAGATCAGCGTCTCCCTGCCCGAGCGGACGAATACCGACGACGTCGCGCGGTTCAACATCTACAACCGAGTGCCGTTATCCGGCCAGCTCCCGCACTCGTTCCTGAAGATCGCCTCGCAGTATCCCACACCTGCGGGGAACTGATTGATGGAAGGGCCGCGGCCGCTCCGCGCCAATGAGCTTCCCTCGCTCGTCCGATTGCTGGATCGCACGTTCCGCGCAAACTCTCCGGGCAACTTCCTCAACGAATACCCGAGCCTCCTGGACGAAGCGAACCTCGGCCGGCTGATCGTCATTTCCGAAGGCGGCGAGATCGTCTCGCACGTCGGGATGGTGGCGGCGCAGATCCTGTTTGAAGGGGTGCCGCTGGCGGTGACTCTCGTCGGCGGGGTCGCGACGGCGGAGGAACGCCGCGGCAGCGGCTGCGCGACGCGATGCCTGGATTTTGCGCTCGAGCAGTCGGCGCGCGAAGGGGACGATCTCGCGTGGATCTCCGGCGGCCGCACTCTTTACACCGCCCGCGGCGCGGCCAAAGCGGGCCGCGAATGGGTTTACCAGATCGCCGCCGGAGGCCATCCGCCGGCCGGTCTGGCGGTCCGGGAAATCTCCTTCGCCGACTGCCCCGCCGCCGCGGCGCTGTACGAACGCGAGCCGGTGCACTTCGTCCGCAGCCGCGACGATTGGTTGCGCGCGGCGAAGAACCGCTTCGTCATGAATTCGAAGGCGCGCTTCTGGGGCGTGTTCAGGGCGGACCGCCTCTGCGCGTACCTGGTCCTCCACGAGCCGCGTGTGGACGGGCCGGCCGCGCTGCTGGCGGAATTCGCCGGCGACCGGATGGATGCGGCGCGCGCGCTGACCCAGGCGGCCTCAGAAATGGGAGCCTCCCTCGTCCAGGCGCACGTCGGCGACTGGGACCGCGCCGGCCGCGAGGCGTTCGCCTCGATCGCGCAGTCCGGTGGAAAACTGGAATCCGGTCTCGGGACGTTCCTTCCGCTCCGCATGGCTTCCTGCATGGAGAAACTCCGGCCGCGCATCGCGCGGTTTTGCGGTGAAGCGGTCGCCGGGCGGGAACTCCGGTTCTCCGAATCGGGCGATGGGCCGGGATCGCGTTCCGGCGCCGGCGCGCGGCTGCATATCCTGCTCGGCCCGGACGAAGCCCGCATCGTCGGCCGCGCGGAACTGGCGCGGTTCCTCTTCGGCGCGCCGGATTCGAAACCGCTGGTTTTCGAAGGTGCGGCGTCCGTCATCGAAAGGCTGCAACCGGCCTTCCCGCTGCCGACGCCGTGGTATGGGCTGAATTTCGCCTGAGGTGCGCGCGATGAAAGCCCCGGCGACTGCGCTGACCTGCCTCCTGGCCGCTTTCCTCGCCGGCCACGCCTGCGGAACGCAGCCGGAAGGCTTCGCCGTCATGGGCAGAACGGCCGCGCCGAACTCATATTTTGAGGAAGCGCCGGCCGTCACGGCCCTGCCGCTGACTGAACTTCTGCCTCAACCTTCCGTAACGATTGCGTTCACGGCATCCGCAACGAACCCCAAGACCCTGTCCGCCGCCGACTGCGCCGGGCAGTATGGACCGATCACCTTCCTGGTCTGCTCGGCCGGGGGCGGCAAACTCTCAGTGACCGTCAGCGACCTGAAATCTTCCGCCGGCGGGATGATCGGATATGAGAACTTCGACATCCGGTTCCTGCGTTTCGTTAGACTCATCCATGACAAAAAGGCTCCGGCCATACCTCTGCTGCTGGAGTCGTTGGAAGGGATGATTCTGGCCGAGTCAGGCCAGGCTGAGATTTGGGTGACCTACTTCATTCCGCCCGATACGCCGTCCGGCGTCTACCGCGGCATAGTGACCGTCGTCCTGGGCGAGGCGATGAGAGAGATCCCGATCGAGCTGAAGGTTTACCCGTTCAAGCTCGTGGAGCCGGACGTGAACCTTTACATCTATTACACCGCGCCGGAGGACCCCGGACAACTCGACCTCCTCCGCAAGCAGTGGGTTGATCAGCGCTGCCACGGCATGAACTGCTCGCAGGTGTCCGCGCCGGTCACTCGCGACGGCGACCTGATCGAGGCGCGCCTGGCCGGGTTGTTCGACGCGTACAAGTCCGCCGGCTTCGCCCGGCCGCTGGTCTTCGTGGACCTGTACAACCGCATCACGGCCGAGTGGCTGAACGCGCCGGATAAGTCCATCGGCATGTGGGGCGCATGGTTCCGGTACTACCCATTCAGCGAAAAGTTGGACCGGCGCTACGTCGCCGCGGTCCGCGTTCTCCGCGATCAGGCCGCGCGGCGCGGACTGAAGATCGTTCTGACCGTCGCCGATGAGCCCGGCAGCCATGCGTGGACCACCGCTGCGGCGCAACACTATAACGACCTGATCAAGACGGAACTGCCGGAAGTGCTGCGGGAACTGACGGTCGGCGGCGGCTGGGCGATGAAGCGCGACGAGGAGCAGCTCTGGAAGGACCGGATTGACATCTGGACGACCAATCGCTGGCTCACGGACAGGCTCCAACTCGTCCGCAAGAACGACCCGCATGCGGTGATCCAGGTTTATAACATGGCCGGCGGCGGCTCCGGCGAGGGCGGGACGCAGGCCGCGCGTCTGTTCTACGGTTTCTTCAACTGGAAGGCGGAAGCCGCCGGCGCGGCGCAGTGGTGCTACTATCATTCCAGCACGCCGAGAGAGAACTATACCTGGCCGGCCGCGGACCCGGCGCAAGGCAACGTGCCGACGCTCCGATGGGAGGCCGCGCGCGAAGGCGCCAAGGACCGGCGCTATGTGGCCACGCTGGAGAAACTGCTGGCGACACGCAAGCCGACCGGCGACCTGCGGGACAAAGCCGCGGAGGACGGGGCGACGCTGCTGCGGGAGATCTCGGACCGGATTAAGCTTGCCAGCCTTGAGGCATACGATCCGATCAGCGGCGGCCGCATCCCCGCTCACGCGCCCGGGACCTATGAACAGTGGCGCGCGGAAATTGCGGATTGCATCGAGAAGCTCCAGTGAGGGTATTACTTATCGCCCCGCATCCGCGCGGATGGGCACCAGCGGGTCGGAGAATTGGGCTCCGATCAGGCCGGGCTGATCTACTCGCTGCACTTTGAATCCGTACTTCTCCTGCAGAATGAGACCGGCCAGTTCGGCGTACGGCGTCGGCCAGACCCAGACCCGCCGCGCGGGGCCGGCCGCTTTCAGCACCCCCTGAATGGCGCGGTCCACACGAGCCTCCACCGCTCGGCCAAACGCGACCCGCTCCTGGATTCCATCTCTCTTCTTCTGCGCTACCCACACGCCGGATCCCAGCATCCACGCCTCGATGATCAACAGCGCAGCGAGGACCGCGACCAGCGCGTAGCGCGCGTCGTCCTCGCGGCCGGCCGGCGCTTTCCCGAGCAGCCGCGCCAGCGCCGGAAGGAACACCTCGTGCGCGAACGCCGCAAGCGCCCGCGCTGTGAAGAACGCCAGCGCAGTGAAGGCCAGCAGGTGATATGCGCCGGACCAGTCCTTCAGGACAAGGATCGGCAGGAAGCTCGCCACGAACCACGCGCCCAGCAGCCGGTCCGTGCGGTCGCCGGAAAACGCGGCCGCGCAGAAGAGCAGCATCAGGATCCCCGACATCACCGGTTGAATCCAGTCCCGAGCGAAATCGTTCGCCTTCGGGCCGAACCTGCCGGCGCCCCACGGCAGCGCGAAGACGACCGCGCCCAGCGCGATTGCGCCGAGGAGCACGCGGCAGTACTTGTTCGCGAACGCCGGACGTTCGCGCCGGAGGCGCAAATATCCGTAGACCGTCGCAAACCACAGCAGGTAACGCGAGATTCCCCAGTTTTCGAAAATGCCCTGTGTGTGATGGACGAAATCCTTCCAGGCGTACTCGCCGGAAATCTCTTTCGCGCCGCCCGCCCTGACGGCCGTCGCCGGTCCTTGCGCCTTCTCCAGAAATGCGACCGCGACGTTCCGGTACGCCGGCAAGGCCAGCAGAACCGCACCCGTGACGACCGCCCAGACGACCAGCCACATCGCCGCACGGCGGCGGCTTTTTTCCTCCGCCGCCTTGAAGTTCGGCAGCACGAAGCCCGCGAGCACGATCGCCGAAATCACCAGCGGCGCCAGTTCGCGCGACAGCACCGCCACGGCCGCCAGCGCGGCGGATGCGATGGCGTACCGCGCCCGCCGCGACTCGTGCCACCTCAGCGTGGCCCAGACCCAGGCCAGCACCGCGACAAACTCGGTCAGCGTCGTGTACCAGGACTTCCAACTCGCAATGAGCAGATAGAAGTAGTTCAGCCCGACGAGTGCCGCGGCGGCGAATCCGGCGATGCGCCCGCCGAGCCGGCATCCGACGGCGTAAACCGCGCAGACGCCGGCCAGCCACATGAGGATGTACATGAGCTGGTGGCCGTCGAAGTCGAAGCCCCACAGGCGGTAATTCAGCGTCCAGACGAGTTCGGGGATCGGCCGGTAGTAATCGCCGAACAGCGGTTGCACGAACGCGTTCCACGGCTTGTGCGAGTCCGCCACCGCGCGCTGCACCCAGGCGAGGTCATCGCTGAGGACGTACACGCCCATCGTGGAGAACGCGTGCAACGCCAGGAGGGCCAGCAGCAGCAGGAATGCCACGTGCCATCGAGCGGCCCATTGAATCAGGCCATGGGGAGATTGGGAGATCGGAAGATCAGGTGAATGAGCGCCGCGCTTTTCCCAATCACCCAATTTCCCAATCTCCCAATCACCCAATTCCCTAATTACGGAATTCAGCGATACAGCCGGTGGACGTACGCGAGGACCCGCCGCTGATCGAGTTCGCGATCGAGCGGGAGCAGCACGTAGCGGCCTTCCATGTCTTTGGAATCGAGAATGATGTGCCGGTTGTTCGGCACGCGCATGCCGTCGGTGCAGGCCGTGTGGCCGACGAGCAGCACCTCCGCCTGCATGCGCCGGGCGAAGGCTTCGGCGGCCTCCGGGCGATAGTCCCGGTCCCAGAGCAGCGAAAAAACCGGCCCCTCGCGGCGGAAAGCGTCCGCGACGGTCGCCGTCCGCAGGTACTCGAGCGTCAGGCCGTCCATGCGGTCCAGGTGCGGCGTCGAATGGCTCACGAACAGCCCGTTCGACGTGTGAACCGCCAGCGGGCTGGAAGTCCAGAATTCGTGATAGGCTGCCTTGACCTCTTCCCAGCTTTCGCCGTACGCGGCGCGAAGGCCGTCGGCGAAGGCCGCGTTGAGTTCGCGCCCTCGCTTGCCGATCTCGAGCCCCAGGCATTCCGCGAACTCGTGGTTGCCGAGGAGAATGTGCACCTGTTTCGGGTAGGCGCATTTCAGTTGCGCGGCGATCTCAACGAGGCGATACGAGCGGCAGACGTCATCCACGGCCTGCAGTTCGTGGACGAGTTCCTGAAGGACCAGGTGCCGCCCGGGGCAGCGACCGAGGTCGGCGACCTGGACGATGCGCTGCAGGTTGCCGCCGTTTCCGTGGATGTCGCCGGTGACGAGCAGCTCCCCTTCGGAAGGCAGCTCGATCAGAAACCCCGACTGGAACGGATCAGTCCGGGTGGCCTGAGTCGCCGCCCTGATGAGCGGGATTGTGTGATCGGCCGCGTTCTTCGTCGGAGTCACCCATCCCACATGAGAAAGGATCGGCGTCGGCGCGAGCGTCGCGTCAAGGCGTCTGACCCGTATCGGAGTCGGACCATGACGCTGTCAGCGGCAGGTAGGGCTGGTCCGGCACAGGATCCTTGTAGTCGCCGGCGCAGCCGGCGAGCGAGACGACGAGCGCCAGAAGCGCGCATACGGCGATCCAACCGGCCCATCGCTTAGACATGGCTATTTCGCCTGTTCAGGTCCGGGAAGCGGCGGTTCGGTCATCGGATTGAGTTCCAGCGGAGCCGCAGTCTCGGCCACGTCGGCCGGGTTGACCGGTTTGCCGTCCAGTTGCGCAAATCCGGACGACGTGATGGTTTGATTTTTCGTGCGCTCGCGGCCGGTGGACAGCACCACGGACGGCATGCGCTGTTTCGGGTCGGCGGGGTTCTGATTGGCCTGTTCCAGCGCCGTCCAAAGCGCGGCGGGGTCCAGCGCGAACCGCACTTCGACAATTCCCTTGGGCCAGTACAGCTTCCGGTCGGCCGGCAACTTGGCGAGGAACTTCTCGACCGACTCCTTCGCGAGCGGGTTCGCGGCCATCAGCGCGCCGAGCGTGAGGTCGTCGCCGATCTTCAGCTTCTCGACGTCGGCCTTCACGGCGGCCAGGCCTTCCAGGTACGCCGCATGCTCGGTCTCGATCCGCTTCCGCGCCGGAATGGGCTGGCCCGACGCGTCTCTGTTCCAGCCGGGCACGCCGTCGGCCACGGTGGCGTCGCTCCGCGCCGGCAGCACCACCGTGCTGAACGCGGCAGCTTCGAGTTCCTTGCCGCCGACGCCGTCGAACGTCTGCTTCGCGAATTCGCCGTCCGGCTTCTTGTAGTCCTGCTCGAGAATCCGCTTGAGATTCGCCCGCAGCGCGTCGCCGCTCAGCGCCAGGCGGACTTCGCACTCTCCGTCGCCGTAGAAGCGCGGCGGCCGCAACTCCACGACGCCCAGCAAAAGGCCGCGGACCAGGTCCGTCTTCGGCAGGTCGGTGCTCTCGATGAAGTCCCTGACCGTCTTCGTCTCGCCGACCTTGAGGGTGAACACTTCGTTCTGGAGGTTCTGGAGCGCCTTGGTGCGCGCGTCGTTCTGCGCCTCGACGCAGCCCTGCTCAACCGTCAGCGGGGCGCAGAGCGCGCTGCAGGCCGCCAGCAGGGCCGCCGCGAAGCCGGCCATCGCGCATCGCGTTCGATTCATGCCTTCACCTTGTCGTGGAGCCGTGGAACCCGGGGGAAAACAGAACACGAGTTTATCCGCCGCGCCACCGCGTGTCAAGAATGACCGGCCGCCACCCGTTGACAAAGCCGCGCACGGTTGAAAAGATAGCTAGTGCTTACTTGCGGAAATGGGCGTACCATTTCCGCAAGCAAGCAGGACCGAGACAACCCTTGTCGTTATACTGGTTTGCGTGTGCCGTTGAACCGTGTTTAGTTGCGTAAATTGGTACGCCAATTTACGCAACCGAACACTAGGGTCCGCAACCGGGGTGATCGGGACAGGGCATCGGGTGATGGCCATGGATTCAGATTCCCGCCCGAGCGGCCGGGACGCGAAAGCCGCCGACGCTTCGACGCTCGCCGCCGCGTCGCGCGAGCTGAGCGGCGCCGGCGGGAAGCATTGGCTCGGCCGGCTTCTCCCTTTCCTGGGGCCGGCTTTCATCGCCAGCGTCGCTTACGTGGACCCGGGCAACTACGCCACCAACATTCAGGCCGGCTCGAAGTACGGATACCTGATGCTCTGGGTCGTGGTCGCCAGCAACCTGATGGCCATGCTCCTGCAGAGCCTGTCGGCCAAGCTGGGAATCGCCACGGGCAAGAACCTCGCCGAGCACTGCCGCGACCAGTTCCGTCCCTCCACGGTCTGGGCGATGTGGGTGTTGATGGAGGTCGTCGCCATGGCCACGGACCTGGCGGAGTTCGTGGGCGCGGCGGTCGGCTTCAACCTGCTGCTGGGGATTCCGCTCTGGCTGGCGGGCATCCTGACGGGCATCGCGACGTTCGCCATTCTCGGCCTCGAACGTTACGGCTTCCGGCCGCTCGAAGCGGTCATCACGTCCTTCGTCGGCGTCATCGCCGTCAGCTACCTCGTCGAGACGGTGCTGGCCCGGCCGGACTGGGGCTCGATCGCCGCCGGCGCGGTGCTGCCGCGGTTCGGCGGGACTGACGGCGTCGTGCTGGCCACCGGCATTCTCGGCGCGACCGTAATGCCGCACGTGATCTTCCTGCATTCGGCGCTTACGCAGCGGCGGATCGTCGTGCGGGACGCGGTGCGGATGCGCGCGCTGTTCCGGTTTGAGCTTTGGGACGTCGCCGTGGCGATGGGCATCGCCGGGCTGGTCAACGCCGCGATGCTCATCATGGCCGCCGCGACCTTTCACATCCACGGGCACAGCGACTTGGCGACGATCGAAGAGGCGCACCGCACGCTGACGCCGCTGCTCGGATCCGCCGCGAGCGTGGTCTTCGCCATTTCGCTGGTCGCCTCGGGCCTTTCCTCCGCCTCCGTCGGCACCATGGCCGGACAGGTCATCATGCAAGGGTTCCTGCGCCGCGGCATCCCCGTCTGGCTGCGCCGCCTGGTGACCATGCTGCCGTCGCTGATCGTCATCATGCTCGGTCTCGACCCGACGCGCACGCTGGTCATCAGCCAGGTCGTCCTCAGCTTCGGGCTGCCCTTCGCCGTCGTGCCGCTGGTCCTTTTCACACGGCGCGGCGACCTGATGGGAGTGCTGGTCAATCGCCGCGCGACAACGTACGTCGCCGCGCTGGTGGCCGTCCTGATCGTGGCGCTGAACCTGTACCTGATTTACGGCGCACTGTTTACGGGGTGAGGCCATGTTTCAAAATCTGCTCGTTCCGCTGGACGGTTCGCGGATGGCGGAATCCGCGCTCGCGGCGGCCGCGTACCTGGCGCCGAGGCTTCGTGCGCGCGTCACGCTGATGCACTGTATCGAGCGAGCCGCGCCGGCGACGGTCCACGGCGAGCATCACCTGCGCGAACCGGAGGAAGCACGCGCGTACCTGGAAGACGCCGCCGCTCGCGCATTCCCGCCGGGCGCGGAGATCGCCTGCCATACCCACGCGCCCGAAATCGCCGACGTGGCGCCGAGCATCCTCGAACACGCGAAGGAAATGCCCGCGACATTGATTGTGATGTGCACGCACGGGCGCAGCGGGCTGGGGAATCTATTGTTCGGCAGCATCGCTCAGCGAATCGTCGGCAGCGGCGCCACGCCGGTGCTGCTCGTCCCGCCCTTCTTCGCCGACTTGTCCGCCGTAGCTTCGTCGGAGGCGGAAGCTGCGGCGGGCAAGCCCGATGAACGAGGGCACGAATTCACCTGCCGGCGCCTGCTGGTGCCGCTCGACGGCGACCCGGCGCATGAGCAGGCGCTTCCGGTGGCGGGCGAACTCGCCGCGGCCTGCCGGAGCGAGATCCATCTCGTCTTCGTCGTCGCCACGCGCGGCAGCCTGCCCGGCAACGACGCCGCCGTCGGCCTGCTCCTTCCGCGCGCCACGCGCGCGGTGCTGGAGATCGCGCGCCAGGAAGCCGAGGCGTATCTCGCGGGCCATATCCAGTGCCAGCAAGCCGGCGGGCACACCGTCACCAGCGAAGTCTGTCGCGGCGACGTCCGCAAAGCCATCGGCCGGGCCGCGCAGCGCAGCGGCGCCGACCTCATCGTCATGGCCACGCATCGGAAGGAAGCGATGGACGCCTTCTGGTCCGGCAGCGTCGCCCCGCGAGTCGCCAGCTACGCCAACCGCCCCCTGCTGCTGGTGCCGATCACGGAGTGAACGTTACTCGGCTGCGAAGATGCGGCGCGGCGACGGCGAAAAAGGCTTGACAAGCGGAAATCGGAAGCGCAAACTGCTCCCGCCGGTGGAACGAAAATGGACCACTCCGAAGAGTCTCTTGCCGGCCTGATGCGTTTGCCCGATTCACGCTGAACCAGGACAAGAATCGCTTTGTATGGCATCCGGCATAAGGGTGGCCCGAGAGTCCAGACTGTTGGGCAAGGGACGAAGTCATCCGCGCTCCCGAAGCTTCTGAGAAGAGTCTGGTCGCAGCGCGCCCGCATGCCCGCTTTTTCCGCACTCTTCTTCCTCTCGTTTTTCCTCTATCTCTGGTTGCGCATTGATCCCGCGCTGCTTTGGGCTTTCACGCGGTTGCGAGAGTTCCCTTGCTTTCGGAGCGGCGCGGCGTTCTTGGGGAGCTTACTGCCGTATCCGGGAGGACCGATCGGGTACCTGGCGGCGTTCCTCTCTCAGTTGTACTACTGGTCCTGGCTCGGCTCGTTGATCATCACCCTGCTGGGCGGGCTGCTTTGCCTGGCCACTTACGGAGTATTCCAGGCGCTGGGCGGCACGCGGGTGCGCGCTCTTTACTTTGTTCCGGCAGTCCTTCTCCTGGTGATTTACAGCCTGTACGGCCATTGGATTGCCGCTGTCCTGGCATTGCTGACCGCATTGCTTTTCGTGAATATCTACGCGCGGTGGGCGCCTCGATCTGCCTGGCTGCGGTTGCCGGCATTCCTGCTTCTGTCCGCTGCGGTGTACTATCTCGCGGCCGGCGGGTATCTGGTCTTTGCGGTATTATGCGGAATTCTGGAATTGTTGACCCGGCGGCGGCCTTTTCTGGGCGCGTGCTACATCGGGTGTGTCGCGGGCGTTCCGTATCTCGCCGAGAGGTGCCTCTTCCCGATCAGCACGATCCAGGCATCTCTGCGCTTGCTCCCCTTCTATGTGATGCAAAGACCGCCGATTCCAAGTCTCGCGCTTGGCCTGTGCCTTTTCTGTCCGGTTGTCGGATTGCTGATCGCCCTGCGGGCGCGATTCGGCGGAGGCCGGTTGCCGGCGGCCGAAGGCGCGACCTCGAGAACGCGGTTCAAACGGGCGCTCGAATCGCCGCTCCTGGTCATCCTGGCCGCCGTTCCGGTCTATTTCTCGCTGGACACGGGCTTGCGGAGCTACTTTAGAATGGAAAGCTGGGCGAGCCAGGCCCGGTGGCGGCAGATCCTTCAAGAAGCCGACCGCCTCTCGCTCGCGCAATACGATCGGGCGATCAATTATGAGGTCAACCGGGCGCTCTATCACACCGGCCAGATGCCCGACAGCCTGTTTCAGTATGTTCAACACACCGACAGCCTTATCAGCATTACGCCAACCGGGGGCGGCGAAGCCGGCGACATCTGGCTTGAACTCGGAGACGTGTCCGAGGCGGAGCTGCTGGCGTGCGAGGCGTTGGAAATGGATGGCGAGCGGCCGCGGAACCTGCAGCGGCTCGCGCTGATCAACATGGTCAAGGGTGAGACGGGGGCCGCGCGCGTCTTCCTCGCCGCCCTCGCGCTGGACCCGGTGAGCGGGCAGTGGGGAAAGAGCGGCCTGGAGCGTCTGCAGGCCGACCCGCAGCTCTCCACCGATCCGGAAGTCCAGCGCTTGCGGTCCTTAAGGCCCGCACGGGACAGCGGCGATTACGGTACCGTTGAAGACAAGCTGCTGGCGCTCCTGGAGGCCAACAGGCGGAATCGAATGGCGTTCGAATACCTGATGAGTCACTACCTGCTGTCCTGTCAGCTCGATAAGTTTGCCCTGAACATCCATCGTCTCGATGACTTTGACTACGCCGCCATCCCGTGCTCATACGAGGAGGCGATACTGGTCTATACAGCCGCCACCGGCAAGCAGATTGACCTGAACGGCCGGCGCATCCGGCCGGAGACTCTGGAACGGTTTCAGCGCGTCTGCAACATCATCGCTTCTCACGGGAACGATCATGAAGGCGCCCTCAGAGAGATTGCAAGAGCCGATGGCGGCAGTTTCTTCTGGTGGTCCCTGGCGATGAAGGGACGGCAACCGGAATGAGGAAGCGGAAACTCCGGGCGCAGCTCAGCCGCGCCGACCTCATCGCACAGCTCCGGCGAAAAAGGCTTGACAGGAGGAAAGCGGAAGCGCAAACTAGATCCCGCCGGTGAAACGGAAGCGGACCACTCTGAGAGTCTCTTGCCGGCGTGAGGTGTTGTCCCTTTCACGCTGAACCAGGACAATAATCGCTTTGTATGGCATCCGGCACAAGGGTGGCCCGAAGGTTGAGACCGTTGGGCAAAGGTCGAAGTCAACTGCAGTCCCGAAGCTTCTGAGAAGCGTCCACTCGCCGCATGCCTGCATGTCCGCTTTCTCTGCACTCTTCTTCATCGCGGTTTTCCTTTATCTCTGGCTGTACCTCGACCCCGCGCTTCTGTACTGCTATTTCATGCCGTCCCGGCAGTTCCCTTGCTTCTCGACGGGGATGGAATTCTTCAAGAGTTTCCTGCCCTATCAGGGAGGCCCAGCCGACTATGCGTCGGCTTTCCTCTCGCAACTCTATCATTGGTCGTGGCTTGGGGCGCTGGTCATCACTTCGGTTGCGGGCCTCCTTTGCCTGGCCACGGCCGGGGTGTTCAAGTATCTCGGCGGCACGCGCCTGCGCGTTCTCCACTATGTCCCCGCCGTGCTGATGCTCATGTTGTGCGGCCAGTTCAGGCACGCTTTGGCCGCCGATGTTGCTCTTCTGACGGCATTGCTCCTCGCGAACCTCTACATGCGGCTCGCCCCTCGAAACTGGTGGCTGGCAAGCCTGACATTCGTGGCGCTATTCGCGGCGGCCTACTATTTGACGGCCGGGGCATGCCTCATATTTGCGGCATTGTGCGCGATCTTCGAGCTGCTGCCCAGAAGACGTGTCCATCTGGGGACGGCCTTCGTGGCGCTGGCGCCGATCCTGGCGTTTTTCGCCGAACGATACGTCTTCCGGATTAATACGATCCAGGCGTCCATGCGGCTGCTTCCCCTTCCGCTGCCGGGTGCGCTCGCTGGGCTGTATCTTTACTGTCCCGCCGCGGGCGTTTTGATTGCGCTCCGAAACCGATTCTTTTCCGGTCGCGTGCCTTCCGCGGAAAAGCCGGCCGGCCGCTCCTCCGTTCAGGCGACAACGCCCGGTCTGTGGCCGCGGATACAACGGTCGTTGGAGTCGCCTTTCCTTGCGCTTCTAGCCGTCATCCCGTTGTATTACTCGTTGGACGCGCACGCCAGGACGGTCGGCAAGTTCGATTACTATTCCCAGCATGGCATGTGGCAACAGATTCTGCGCGAAGCTGAGCGTGTTCCTGTCGAGCAGTATGGCCTGCCGGGTTTCAAGCCGCTGATTTGCGACATCAACAGGAGCCTGTATCAGACCGATCAATTGTCCGAGAACATGTTCCGCTATGTGCAAGACCCCGATGGCCTCGTGCCCATCGTCAGCCGCAGCGGAATCTGCCTGGCTCTCACCACAGCAGGCGACCTCTGGCTCGATCTGGGATACCTGGAAGAGTCGGAGCATGCGGCGCATGAACTGCTGCAGTTGAGCACCGGGCGGCCGGCGACATTGCAACGGCTGGCGTTGATCAATATCGTCAAAGGGGAAACGGGCGCCGCGCGCGTGTTCCTGGGTGCCCTGAGCAAAGACCTTGTGTATGGAGACGCCGGGCGAAGAGATTTGGAACGGCTTCAGTCCGATCCCGGCTTCGCGGCCGACCCCGAGGTCCAGAGGCTGCGCTCGTTGCGAATCAAGGAAGACGGCGTCGAACGGCATTCCATCGAAGACATGCTTCAGGAGCTTCTCAAAGCGAACAGAAGAAACCGAATGGCCTTTGAGTACCTGATGGCCTACTACCTGCTCGCCTGCCGTCCGGACAAAGTGGCGCAAAACATTTCCCGGCTTGATGATTTCGAGTATCGTGGGATTCCCCGGCATTACGAAGAGGCGATACTGATTTATACCGCCGCCACGGGGAAGCCGGTTGACCTGCACGGGCGGACCATCAGGCCCGAAACAATGCAGCGGTTCGCGGATTTCCGCAGAATTGTCACGCGCCATGGCGACGACGTCGCGTCCGCGATGATCGAAACTGCGGAGGATCATCGCGACACGTACTTCTGGTACTGCCTCCTCCGTATGTCGCGCGTGAAAGGAGCGCCGAAGGAATGAGGAAACGGCTCCTTTACGCGTTGGCGTTTTGCGTCGCAGTGGCGTTGGCGGCCGGGGCTGTCCTCTCCGGCCGTGCGCCCGGCGCGCGGAACGTTGCCGACGCAACGCCCGTGAATCGGCTGCCGCACATACGACCCGACTACGCCGGCTGTGTGATCCCGCCCAACATCGCGCCACTGAACTTCCTGGTGGAAGAGCCGGGCGCCGGATACCATGTCCGGATATCATCGAAGCGCGGAGAAGACATAGAAATCTCGGGCTCTACGCCGAGTATTGTGATCCCCTTGAGGCCGTGGAGAAAACTCCTGGCGGCGAATCGCGGGGAGGAACTTCATTTTGACGTGTGTGCGATGCCTCAGGGCGGGCGGTGGCAGAGGTTCGAGAGCATTTCCAACACCATCGCCAAAGAGGAGATTGACGGATACCTGGTTTATCGGCTTATTCCCCCACTTTACAATAACTACTCTGAAATGAGCATCTGCCAGCGGAATCTGCAAGACTACGACGAGTCAGTCCTCCTCGACAACAATGATTTCGGCGTATCCCACTGCATGAACTGCCACACTTTTCTGAACAATAAGAGCGACAGCATGCTCCTCCAGGTGAGAGGCCCCAACCAGGGCATGCTGCTGGAGCGCAAAGGGGTGTTGACGAAAGTGGACATGCGGACGAAGAGTAACTCGGCGCCCGGCGGGTTCGCCTCCTGGCATCCCAGCGGGCGGGTGGTCGCCTTCTCCGTCAACAAGGTGCGGCAGTTTTTCCATCACGCGCGCACAGAGGTCCGCGACGGCATAGACATGGGTTCGTATTTGGAACTGTTCTGGGTTGATACCAACACGGTGACGAGTAACCCGAAGATCGCCCAGCCGGGCCAACTGGAAACGTGGCCCGCCTGGTCGTCGGACGGCCGCTACCTGTACTTCTGCCAAGCGCCGAGGCCGTGGACCGACTTCGATCAGGTGCCGCCCCCGAATTACGACAAGGTGAAGTACGACTTGATGCGGATCGGATTTGACGTCGAGACCGGCGCGTGGGGCGAGGTCGAGACAGTCCTTTCTTCCAAGGACACAGGCTTAAGCATCAGCTTGCCCAGGTTCTCGCCGGACGGCCGCTTCCTGGTGTTCTGCATGTCAGACTACAGCACGTTCCCCACTTTTCAGCCCAGTAGCGACCTGTACCTCATGGACCTCAAGACCGGTCGCTATGGACGCATGGAGTGTAACAGCGACCAGGCGGAGTCGTGGCACTGCTGGTCAAGCAACAGTCGCTGGCTCGTTTTCACCAGCAAGCGGGGAAACGGCCTGTTCGGCAGGCCGTACTTCAGCTATATTGATGAAAACGGAAAGGCGCAGAAGCCGTTCATTCTGCCGCAGAGGAACCCGGCGTTCTATGATTCCTTCGCGAAGCTTTATCAGTTGCCGGAGCTTATCATCGAGCCGGTTCCGGTGAGCGAGCAAGAGTTCGCCCGCGCCATTCTCGCCCCCGGTGCACTCACCAGCCAATTGGCCGTTACGTCCGCAACCCCGAAGGCCGAAACCGGCCCAACTGTTCCCATGTACGGCCCTTCGGGGCAGACGGACGCCGGTGGCGAATCAGGTCACTGACCTTCAATCGCTCATGTCGGGCTCCGACCCTTTACTCGCTCGGCTCCTTGGGGTAGCCCTTGACGTTCTCATTCGAAACGTACTCGCCCTTCGGGCTGAACGTGAACACCTGGTTCATGACGGTCTTCTCGCCGTGTCGGAGAGTGGCCTTGTACATGTAACGGATGGACACGTCGCCGTTCTCTTTGGTTTCTCGCGGCCCCCACTCCATCGTTTCGCGCGAGGCGATGTCGACGTAGTTCTGGCTGAAGAACTTCTCCACCAGCGCCTTCAGCCCCTCCTGCGTACCGATATCAACGGGAGCGGGGACAACTTTTTGCGGATACCCGTCCGCATGTTTTACGCCGATCAGATTGTTATTGGAGTCAAAGGTGTAAATGTCTTTGGTGATGTACTTATCCTTGTCCCAGACCGTGATGTAAGCCTCATATTGGATGGATCGGTTTCCTTTTGCGTCCCTGGTCACGTCGCTCCAGGCGATGGTCTTGCGAGCCGTGACATCCCGTTGGCCCAGTGCGAAGGAGAGTTCAATCCGGCCGACAAGTTCCGCCTTGACGGGGTCCATGGCCTCGGCTGGGAGAATTATCTTTACGGGTTCCGTAACCGGGCCAACCTGTGCAGCCAGTGCCAGCGTCCTCAATCGGCTGTGCAGGTCCAGCCAGTGGTAATCCCTGAATGCCTCTATGGGCGCGACCGCCGCTTCAAGCGTTTTGTCTTTACCGTCGCCATATTCTTCCCACTGACCGTCGCTCGCCAGGATAAAGTTCGTGCGCTCGTAGGAATCGGAATCGCCGTTCCGTGGGGCGCTCGCTATGACGACGGCAACCTGGCCCCTGTCGGTAAATACCTCCACAATCTTCGTCGCAAGACAGCGCTGGCGAGCCTTGGCCAAATCTTCCGGGCTGACTTTTTTCCAGTCTCTCTCAAACTCAGCCTGCGTTATCAGGGCGAGGGTCCCGGCGACGAGGCTCTTAGCATCCTGCGTCGCCCAGCCCCGCAGGTAGGTCGCCATGGCGGATTCCGGCGTTGAGAAGTCCGGCTTGTCCGGAAAATCGGCGACCTGCTTGTTGATCTCGCGCCGCTCCAATGGCGGCTTTGCTTCCAGCGGCGCTCGCGCCTCTTCGAGCGAAGCGGCCGGAGCGGCCTCGCCGTCGTACCACCAATAATTGTTGTGCGGGCCGCAGCAGACGATCGTTATCAACGGCGACTGCGCCGAACCTTTCGGAAGAGGAAGCCGAGCGTAGACTAAAGCCAACCCCAACGAGAACGACGGCGGCGGGGCTTCCGTATCAACCTCAACGATCTCCGCACCGAGGAGCGCCTCATTGTAAGCCGCAAATCCCGCCGGGTCTCGCTGTTTCCACCTCGCCCAATAAGCATTGAGCAGGCCGACCGTCAGCCTCGGGTCCGATTTCTCGTTGTGGGTGACAATGGTCTCGGCATCCTGGCGCGCCGTTGCGCGAATGATCGCAACGGCGACGGCTTCCGGCGTGAAGAATTTGAGTTTGGCCGGGAAGTCCGCGACCTTCTTGTTCACCGTTCGCCTCTCCAGCACGGCCGGAGCGAGTTTTTGCGTCGCCACTTCGTTCTGAGCGGAGGGGGCCGATCCGCCGGGCGCGGCGCCCTTCGGCTTGGGCGTCTCCTGCGCATCAACGAGGCGGACGCTGGCGACACCCGCCAGCAGAGCGATTCCGAACGCGGCGCAAAGGAAGAGCCGCCCGCGCCGGATCGGATTCGGCCGCACGCCATGTTCGAGCAACTGTACGCGACTGATGATCTGAGATGACCGTGCCATGGGGATGCCTCCCACCGAAGGAACGGGTCGAACGATCGCCAGCGCCACACGCGCCAGGCTGGATGAGTACAACGCGGCATTCCCGACGTAATCCGCCGCAACCGCGTCGCAGACTTCCTCGCACGCCGTGCTGTGGGCGGCGCGCATCCGCCACGCCAGCGGGTGAAACCAAAGGAGGGTGGAAAGCGATCGCGCCAGCAGCATCCAATACAGATCGTGTGCGCGCACATGCGCAACTTCGTGCGCCAGAATGCCGGGCAGGTCATTCTCATATCCCGGCCGGCCCATTCTCTCTGGAAGAATAATAACGGGCCTTCGCATCCCGGTGAGGAATGGGGAAGCGATATTCGGGGACAATCGAAGCAAAACGCGCTCCGTGCATTTCAACTCACGAGCCACTCGATCCAGAAGAGACTGGGACTGCGGCCCCGCCGGCAATGAACTCGTTCGTATGCGTCGAATTCGAGCCAGGAGAAAGCCGGATCGCAGCAGCAGAATAATTGTCCCCAGACACCAGCCCGCCAGAATCAGTTCCTGCGTCCGTTCTCCGGCCCATACGGACAGCAAGCGCAGCTTCACAGCGGAACGGCCAACCCTGCTTTCTGCGGCTGGTATTGGAGCAATCCGGGCGTCAGTGGCCGCAACTGGCTGTGCCTGCGCCGGACCGCTCGCCGGTTTGGGCTCCTCCGCGAGCGCAGGAGCGGCGCGCGGCGGAACAGGACGATTGACGCGGATTTGCCATTGCCCCAGTGAGTACGCCGCCGGCACAATGAGCAGTCCCACCATCACTCCGCGCCAGAGCAAGAGCCGCCAGCGTGGATTGCTCCGGCAAGCCGTCAAGAAGGCATGGCCCAACCAAGCTGCCGCGAGCAAAACGGTGATTCTCAACAGGAGAGAGGCCACTGGCGAAAGGTTGACTAGCGCGTCCAGCACCTGGGTCATTGCCGTGTGCCCTCCATCAACCCGGAATCCGCCGGCATAGCCATTCGGCGCGCGATTCTTTACATTTCAGGCCACCAAATCGGGGCGCATTTATTTCCGTCCCGGCCGTCCAAGCGCAGGTCGCTTTCGGGCATATCGCTGCAATTCGCGGATTTGCGCGGCATCCAGCTTCTCGGCCTTGATGAGTTGAGCGATCAGATCAGCGGTTGAGCCGCCGCAGAAAACCTCCGCCGTGCGTGAGACCATCCTCTTCAGGGTGCCCTTGCGGGATGCGGAGGCCCTGTAGTAATACGCCTTGCCGACCTTTCGCCGAGCCACGTGCCCCTTGGCCAACAGAATGCGCAACTGGAAACGCAGCGCGGCGTTCTTGATGGGCCGGCCGTATCGCTCCTGAATCTCCGAAGGTTTCTGTTCCCCGTGCTGCCATAGAACCCTCATCACTTCCAGCTCGGTCGAGGTCATCAGCGGCATCGCGATAAGCTCCCAAAGTGCCCGTTGAACGAGTCCATGCGCAGGTTCATACGTGTAGAGACTACTACATGTAACAGGCCTTGTCAAGAGCCATCTGTAGGATATTCTACATCAGGCCGGACGGCGGAGGTCACGCCTTGACATATCTCCGCGGCCTTCATAGACTTCACCGAAACATCACCTTCAGAGGACGATATGCTCGTTTCGGCTGACCGGACCAATTCCGTCAAGCGCCCCGCCCTCGCGCCCGAGATGTACTGGCTGCCGGTGATTCTTATCCTCGCCGCCACGCTGCGGCTCTGGGGGCTCGGCGCGAAGTCGCTCTGGCTCGACGAGATCATGACGGTCCAGAAGGCTTCGACGTCGTTCTCGGACATGATGGGCCAGATTCGGCAGCACGACGCGCATCCGCCGCTCTTCCAGATCGTGGAATGGCTGTGGCTGCGCCTCGACAAGGGCGACGCGTACGCGCGGGCGCCGGCGGTCCTGGCGGGCGTCGCCTGCGTGTGGCTCTGCTTCCTCATCGCGCGGCGGCTGTTCGGCCGAAAGGCGGCGCTGGCGGCGGCGGTGATGGCGACGATTTCGTACTTCGGCATCTTCTACTCGCAGGATGCGCGCCTGCATTCGTTCATGACCGCCCTGTTCCTCGGCCAGGTCTGCCTGCTGCTGGCCATCCTGGAACGGCGCGGCAAGGCCGGCTGGGGACTCTGGCTCGCGTACGGACTCGTCGGGCTGGCGAGCCTCTACACTTACGCGCTCTGCGCGCTGACGGTCGGCGCGCTGGGGTTGTTGTACCTGTGGCTGACGTGGCGGCGCCGCCGGCAACTCGGGCGATGGCTGGCGGTGCATGCGGCGATCGCGTTGCTCTTTCTGCCCTGGGTGCCGAACTTGCAGGCGCGCACGGCGGACCTCAAAGGAAGCGTGGAGATCGGGAGGCCGACCGGTTCGGAGATCGCCGGCGGAGTCGCCGCTTGGGGCATTGGTCCGAGGTCCTGGCAGGCAACCGGCTGTATCGGCCCGGGAATCGGCCTCGCCTGCGTCCTCGCGGCGGCCGCGGCCTGCCGGCGAAGGAGTTGGCGGCCGGCGAAGGTCCTCGGCGTCCTCTTCGGCCTGCCGCTGCTCCTGTACCTGGTCCTGCCCATGCCTCGCGTGCACCAGTACGAGGCGAAGCACCTGATGTTCCTGCAGCCGATCCTGATCATCGCGCTCTCCGGCGCGCGGCTGTCGTTCCGGGTTCCAGGCATGCGAAGGCGGAACTACATCCTTCTCATCGTCGTGCTCGCGTTCGTGGCGCTGAACGCCATCGGGCTGCGCGATTACTACCGGCCGGGCTTCGAGAAAGAGAACTGGCGCCGGCTAGCGACCGACGTCAGCCGGCTCGCGGGCCCGAACGACTTGATCCTGTTCAACCCCGGGTATATCGGCTACGCGTTCGACTACTACGCTCAGTTGCCGGCTGACCAGCCCCGGGCGGGCGCGGAACCGCTGCTGCAACCGGGCGCCCGCTTCGAGGAAAACCACCCGCGCATCTGGCTGATCGAGGACTGGAGCGCCGTCTCGCGGCCATCGCCGCAGGTGCTCGAGAACCTCGAAGCGCAGGGCTGGTACCCGAGAGTAACAAAACTCACGAAAGGCTCGCTGGGAGAACTCCGCTGGTCGCTGCTCCTCCCGAAAGGGTCGCAGTGAAAGAAAACCTCCGCCCAGTGAGCAAACCGGGCAGCGCTGCTCAACGAGAGCGCGCAGCGCACTGCGCGCGACCCGAGACCGGCGCGTTGATCGCGCAGGTCAACCAGTTCCTCGACTACCTCGCCTCCGAGTGCGGCCTGTCGCAGAACACCATCCAGTCCTATCGGCACGACCTGACCGCGTTCGTGCTCTATCTCGACGAGAGTCGGTGTTCGGGCTTTCAGTCCGTCACCGCCGACACCGTCCTCGCGCATATGGTCCGGCTGAAGGAAAAAGGGCTGCACGCCAACTCCGTCGCGCGCGCGCTGGTGACGATCCGCATGCTCTTCCGGTTCCTCTGGGCGGAAGGGAAAATCCCGGAGAACGCGACCTCGCTGCTCGAATCGCCGAAGCTGGCCAAGCATCTGCCCGAGGTGATGACCGAGCGCGAGGTCACCGCCCTGCTCGCCACGCCGGACGCCAGCCGGACCCGCGGCCTGCGCGACCGCGCGATCCTGGAACTCCTCTACGCCACCGGCGCGCGGGTCAGCGAGGTCAGCCGCATGACGCTGGACTCGCTCCACCTGGAGCTCGGCTACGTGCGCTGCCTGGGCAAAGGATCGAAGGAGCGGATCGTCCCGGTCGGCGAGCAGGCCGCTGCCGCGATCAGGGAATATCTCGCAAGCGCGAGGCCGGTCCTGCTGCGCGGGCGAAACGTCGAGTGGCTGTTCCCCGGCGCGCGGTCCGCCCCGCTGACGCGCAAGGCCATCTGGCAGATCCTCAAGAAGACCGCGCTGAAGGCCGGCATCGGCCGCCGCATCTCGCCGCACACGCTGCGGCACTCCTTCGCCACGCACCTGCTCGAGCACGGCGCCGACCTGCGCGCCATCCAGGAGATGCTCGGCCACGCCGACATCGCCACGACGCAGTTGTACACGCACATGGACCGCTCGCGCCTCAAGGCCATCCACCGCAGATTTCATCCCCGCGCGTGAGCCGAAGCGGCCGTAATCCGGCAGAGAGCGATTTGAACCGTCTGACGCTGAATGTTATAATGAGCCGACTTAATCTTAGAGAAATAATCGGGGCGTGGCTCAGCTTGGATAGAGCGCCTGGTTCGGGACCAGGAGGTCGGCAGTTCAAATCTGCCCGCCCCGATCAGTCGACGAAAGAAGCCCCGTGCCGATGAGGCACGGGGCTTTCTTCCTTTCCGGCAACGAGTTACAATATGCCCCTCGGTGGGAAGCGTTCAAACTTGCGGGGAAGGCAGGCGGCAAGGCGACCGAGGAAGCAGAGGTAATAAGTCATGAGTGTTGAAAAGCTTCAGATTGCCGCGTTGCCTCTTCACGATGCCGTGCTGTACTGCTTGCGAGTTGACTGGTCGTCCCGCACGTGCACCGCCGATATGTCAGCGTTCGTTGACGGACTTAACCACTGGGCACAGCCACGGCGTCTCACCTGGAAAAAGATTCAAGAGGTTGTAATTCCGCTCCGAGAACCGTGGGGCCCTTCGGAGCAGATTAATTCTGCGCGACAAGAAGAAGGGGCTTACCTTGTCGAAATGCAGTCGGGAGATGTGATTCGCATCGTTGCCGAAAGCATCGAGTTCACATGAAGAAGCCGCCCAACAGAATCTCTACAGCCAACGTTGGATAGTGCCTCGGGTTCAGCTTCGTTGTTCACACCGACCGCCGCGCGAAGCGGTCGGCCGCAAGTAAGTGCGGTCCCGGCGCGGCGAGGAACACGGCCACAAACGGCGCGATGATGGTGGCGGACAGTTCAAACGAGCGACAATCACCCTTGCCTGATTGGACACAAGGTGGGTTGGATGATGACGATATTCCAGCAATTGAACGATGGATGGAATGCAGAGCCAAATTCTCCCGAACCTTCGGTTCGCATCAAGGGACATGACCTCCTGCTGACGTTCCGCATGAATCCGTTCCAGTTCCCCTCATTCCATCAGGACGACGCTGGCGTCTTGCGGTTCTCGCGATGCCGACGATATCGACTGGGCCCGACAAATGACGAGGGCTGGTATCGTGGACAGTGCCGGTTCAGTGGAGTGGCCCCGGCATGGGGGGAGTTCTACGAAATAAAGGGTGATCTGCGATTAAGTCTTTGCCCAGACGACTGGGTCATGATCCGTGCAAACGAACCCGGACACCGCCATTTCCTGTTCTACCTGCGCGATGAGACATTCGAGTGCGATTCGGCTGATTGGCACCTCAACATCATCAAGTCTGCCTCGTCGGAGAGACGGCCGTGATCGCGGTCGTCAGCAATCGCCTGACTTCGTCCGAAAACCGTGCCTCCGGCTGCAAAGGAAGCGCGGCCGAGGACGGCTCGAACGAGCTCCAGTTGCCCCGTCCATTCTTGGCGTTGGACGAACCTCAAGCGGCGAACTCGGCCACGGCGGCCCCAGTAAAATCAATCGTCAGTAAGGTACAACACGGCCCGCCCCGACCACTGACTCCTAATGTTGCTTCTCCCCAATCAGCAGGGGCAACATTGGGAGTTTTCTTTTCGGCCCTTGCCGCTTCCCCGCGTTTCGCCCCCGCGAACGGACTTCCGGCCCGCCCAACGTCGCCGTCGCTCTTGACCGCGTAAATGGATAGCAGTTGAGGCAGAACCGCTTCGCGTTCAGTGGCCGGAGCCAAGTGCAGGTAGTATCCGCCTCTACAAGGTATAGCCGATTCTCGCCCAGGTATTAAGACATGCGGTGACTGCGTGAGGACTGGCTCCCGAAAGAGCCGTGGATTTGTCGATTCCATCTTGGTATTAGCGCATAGCCGACCCTCTAGCAGGTGAAGGCTTCAGCGCGGCGACGATCTTGTTGCCTCACCGCCTGCCCCTTCGGTCGAGATCGAGCTGAGCGTACGTGACCGTAGCAGCATCACACCAACACCAAATTGGCCGGCGGGATTTGGCTAGTTCACGGTGCGTCCTTGACATATGCCGCCACTGCCGTCGTGGCCGCGGTTATCGTGAACGCGACGGATTTCTGCCCGGCAGGCTGGGCCACGCCGTCCACCGTCCATTGCGAGAAGGTGTATCCGGCCGGGTCCGTCGCCGGCGCCTGCACGTTCACGCTCGTCCCGTACGCGACCCCGGCCTTCGTGTAGTTCGTCGTGCCGCCGTGCCCCGTGCTCGAGCCGATGACCTGCTTGCCCGGCGTCGTGGCCTGCACGGAGAGCGTG
>Ga0187852_1000377_pt1 | contig 48665 bp, 39 predicted proteins | sample June2016WEW_6_40_FD_134511 | JGI IMG/M metagenome (GOLD analysis project Ga0187852, IMG submission 134511) | Peatland microbial communities from SPRUCE experiment site at the Marcell Experimental Forest, Minnesota, USA - June2016WEW_6_40 | ecosystem: Environmental > Terrestrial > Soil > Wetlands... | reverse complement strand
CGGCATCCCCATCGAGATGGTTCCCGAATTCCCCACCGGAACCGGGACCGTCCTGCTCACCGAGGACGCCAAATTCGATCCGCAGATCGTCAGCAAGATCAAGAAACATCTCCTTGACGGCGGAACGGTCGTCATCACCAGCGGGCTTCTTCGCGCCCTCCAGGGCAACAGCCCCAACCAGATCGGGCAGATCGCCGAGATCTCAACCACCGGCAACCAGCTCAGCGCCGACGGCTACCAGGGCTCCTTCGGCAATCCCGGCGGCGCGCTCCCGCACAACATCCTCGTGCCCGAGATCTCCTTCATGACCAACGACGCGTGGCCTGAGGTGCGCCTCACCGCCAACGGCAACGGCGCGCCTCTGCTGATTGAGGACCACTACGCCAACGGGCTCTTCCTGGTTCTCGACATTCCCGGCAACGCCTTCGACCTCTACGATCTGCCGCAGCCGGTGCTCACCGCGCTCCGCCGCTTCCTCTTGCGCGGCTTTCCGGTGCAGTTCGATGCGCCCAGCCGGATCAGTCTCTTTGCCTACGACAACAACACCTTTGTCGCGGAGTCCTTCCTCGACCACCCCGCGGCGGTCACCGTCTCTCTCGCAGGCACGGACCGCCATCTGCGCAACCTGGTCACCGGAGAGGCGCTCACCGGCCAGGCCCCGCCTCCTGTCACAACGCCGTTCGGGCATCCTCCAGCGCCGCAGCCGCCGGCCACGGAGTTCCACCTCACTGTCGAGCCGCACAGCTTCCAAGCCTTCGCCGAGGAGTAGCCGCCCATCCACAAATTGCGTGTTGCAAGTACCGCCGGTCTCCAGACCCGCACATCACCGCGCCGCGCCCATTCTTTTCCGCGCCCTTTGCGGAAAAGGGTGGGAAACCGGGCCGACGGCCCTCACAAAAATCCACCCTACAATCCAGCCCGTGCCTTGAACTCGCGGGCGCGGTCACGCGCCACGGTCAAATCCGTCTGCTTGGCATCCTTCAACCGCACGTTGAGCGCTCCCCCCGGCAGCGAGGCCACCTCCCTGATCCAGGCCAGGTTCACCACTGTACTGCGGTGGATGCGGGCAAAGCGGGCGGGATCGAGTTTCTTCTCCAACTCCGCAATCGTGGAGTCGACGCAGTACGGCTTTCCATCGCTGACTGCGTACGTGAGCTTGTCCTCGGCGTAGAAATGACTAACCCGCTCCAGATCGAGAAACCAGAGCCGCTCTCCCAGCCTCGAGGCAATCCGCGTGGGATACTCCTGCCGGGTCTGGCGAAGCGACTCCGCGATCTGGCCGAGCAGCGCCTGAAGTCCCGGCTGGGCCGGCGGCGCAGATCCGGGCGAATCGGATCCGTGCATGCGCTCCACTCTGCCGAGAGCGCGCTCCAGCATCTCCGGTTCGATGGGCTTCAGCAGGTAATCGACCGCGCCCACCCCAAAGGCCCGCAGCGCGTAACTCTCCCAGGCGGTCGTGAAAACCACGATCGGCGGCCGGGCCAGGTCCGCGAGCACCTCGAACCCGTTCAGCCGCGGCATCTCGATGTCGAGAAAGCAGACGTCGGGCGGATTCTCTTTGAGCGCGCTAACGGCTTCCTCGGGGACGGTGCTGGCGCCCACGACCTCCACGCGGCCGGTCTCTTCGAGCAGGCGCCGCAGGCGATCGAGCGCGAGCGGTTCGTCGTCCACTAGGTAAGCGCGCAGCTTCATACGCGAGGCAAAACCATTTCCACTAGAGAATAGTCTCCCTGCCGGGAAATGTTCAGCCGCGCGCGGTCGCCGAAGAGCGCGTCCAGGCGTTGCACCAGCTTGTCCAGCCCGTGTCCGGCGCGAATGCCGGACACAGTGAAACCGGGCCCCGAATCCCGCACCTCGACGTGCAGGCTGCCGTCGGCTTGGATGCTCGCCGAAACCAGGAACTCCCCGTCCCCGGTCTGGGGAACGATGCCATGCTTAATGGCATTTTCGACCAGGCACTGGACGGACATGGGAGGCACCATCGCGTCGCCGAGTTCGGGCGCAACCTCCACGCGCCCGCGCAGCCTTGGCCCCAGGCGCACGCGTTCGATCTCGACGTAGCTCTCGACCATCGCAATCTCCTGCCTTAACGGAATCAGCGACTGCTCGCTCATGTCCAGCGAGGCCCGCAGCAGCGCGGCCAGCCGCCCCACCGTCTGCTCGGCCTGCTTGGGGTCCACGGCAGTCAGGGCGCTGATCGAATTCAGCGTGTTGAAGAGGAAATGCGGGTGAATCCACGACTCCAGCGACCGCAGCCGCACCTCCGCCGCCAGCTTGCGCGACCGCTCCTCGGCGATTTGCTTTTCATTCAGTTCCCGCTCCATCGTCTGCACGCGAGTCAGCAGCATGGCGTACGTCATGGCGCCCAGTCCGAAAACCAACGCCAGCGGCAACCCGAAGCGCAGCATGTGAAAGTAGTCGAGCCAGAAATGCTGCCGCCCCGAGAGGCCGGCCCCCGCCAGCAGCGATTGCGCCAGCAGGCAGCCGCCTGCGGTGAACACCAGGATGCCCGGAATCACAACCTTCCACGGCGACACCCCGCGAACTACGGCTTTCTCCATCACCCAACCCAGGATCAAAGCCGCCAGAATGCTGGTCAGGTTTGAGTAAGCAAAGGTGAAGGCCGCGCTTTGCAACAGGTCGCGGGCAGAGCGAGTGGGGTTAACCGCAATCGCGATCAGCTCCACCACCGCCACCGCCACATTGGTCCAGAGCAGCACGAATGCCCATTTGTGCTTGAATGGAACCACTTTCGTCGTCATCGGCCGCCTCAATTCTTCGCGCTCACGGGTTCGAGCCGGCCCATGCGGAAGACGCTGAGAAGCTGCGGAGCGTCCATGCCCGGCAGCGTCATCTGCCCGGAGACTTCCTCATAGATCGTGGCGTACTCGATCTGCTTCGTTTCGAGCGACACCCAGATCTCTCCCCAGAAATCGCTGCGTCCATGAATGATCACGCCGCCGATCGAAATCTCCAGGGGATTGAAGAACGCCCGGTAATCGATCAGCGCGCACTCCTGCCCGTTTCTTTCCGAGCGTCCCACCCACTCCAGCACCGTATCGCGGCTATGGAACGTCCCCACACCGGGCATGACGACATCCTGGTCGGCAGAGATGTGAAGCGGCACGTTCAGCTTGAGCTGATCGAAGAAGCTTTGCCCGAACGACTCCATCATGCTCGTGTCCCAAATCAGGTTACGCTCCATCACTACTCCCGCGGGAAACCCTCTGAAGAAACCCGGCTTCAGCGTGTCAGGCGACCCCGCCGGATAGTGGAATCCCTCCATGAAGTCCTGTTTTTGCGCCGCAGGGTAGGGAGCGGTCGCGCCGTCCACCTGAGCGTCGCCCACGTTCCTCCACTCGACATCGCCATTGGCAAGCCCGCGCGTATAGTCGCCCGTGACGCGCTCGCGGTGAACCACTTGGCCGGTGACATTGGCCGTCGAGTAATCCACGGTGAACCGGTAGGTGCGCGGGCCGCTGTCTTTCACAACCGTGCCGTGCGGCAGCGCCCATGGCGAAGCCGCGCCGGACTGCGCCGGCAGTTGCTGCGCCTTGACTCCCATCGTCAGCAAAAAGAAAGCGGAAAGCAGAATCACTTTGTTGAGCATCGGTATTCCCTCCTGGACCCGAGTCTGCCGCAGGCGGTAGGAGGCATGCACCCCTTCAGCGACGAACGGCAGGATTCTCCGATAAGAGGCATTCAAGCAAAGACGAAATTGCGCAGCTCAAGCCGCTCCGGAAAACCCGGCCTGGGAGGAGCTCTTAGCAGTCCGCAATGGCGCTTCCGGCCCGCTGAGCAGGAAACCGCCAACCTGCGAACTCGCCATGTCGCGAAAGCGACGCTATCTTGCGGCCTTTGTCTGTCGTCGCTTTTCAACCATCGGCAGGTTCGTATCTTACCTATCCCATCTCGACGAGCACCTGGTTCTCGCCGCCGAGTTTGCCGGTAGGGATCAAGTTGCCTTCGAGCGGCTCTCCGTTCAAGACCATTTTGCGCACGCCCTTTTCGACGCCGCCGGGGTTGCGCACTTCTATGCTCACCTTCTTGCCGCGGAAGTTGCGGGTCACCTTGAAGGATTTCCAGGCCGAGGGAATGCAGGGATCGATGCGCAGCCCGTCGTACTCCGGCCGCAGGCCGAGAATGTAATGCGTGGCGGCATGGAACGACCACGCGGCCGAGCCGCTCAGCCAGGGCACGCGCGAAGCGCCATAGCGCGGGCTCGACCTGCTGTGCGTGAACTGGCAGTAGACGTAAGGCTCGATCTCGCGCACCTCGGCGCGGGTATTCCACGCGCCCGGCATGGTGGCGCGAAAGTATTGCCAGGCCAGGTCGCCGTGGCCCAGCATGGTCTCGGCGATCACGGCCCATCCCTGCGTGTGCGTGAAGATGGCCCCGTTCTCCTTCATCCCCGGATTGAAGAGCGCCGCGCGCATCACGTTGTAATCGGTGTTGACGTAGGGCGGATCGCAGATCGTCAGCCCGTGCTCGCTGGCCAGCCGCTCGCGCACCGATTGCATCGCCGCGGCCGCGCGCTCCCGGCCGGCGTGGCCGCTCAGGACCGCCCACGATTGCGGGTTGAGAAAGATCTTGCCCTCCTCGCTCTCCCTCGATCCAAACTTAAATCCATCCGCGCGATAGGCGCGCAGATACCACGCGCCGTCCCACGCTTCGCTGCCCAGCTCGGCGTCGAGTTCATCGAGATGCCCACGCGCCCACGACTGCCCGGCTTCGTCGGCAAGCAACTCGCAAATCTCCAAATAAACTGCGAGTGCGTAGCGAAGCTGAAAGGCGACGAAGACGCTCTCGCCGCGCTCGCCCAGCCGAATGCAGTCATTCCAGTCGGCAGAAAGGCCGCAGGGCAGCCCGTGCGCGCCCGAGCGTTCCAGGTTGAACTCGATGGCCCGCTTCAGGTGGCCGAGCACCGTCGCTTCTCCGCGATCCGCGTAGGGCAGCACCTTCGCATAGAAGCCCAGATCGCCCGTCTCCTTAACGTAGGCGGGAATGGCGTTGAAGAGCCACAAGCAGTCGTCGGAGCGGTACTCCTCCTCGCGCGGCGGCCGCTCGTGGCCGGGCCGGTGGGCAAACTGTTTCACCACCGGCATTGCTCCGCCCGTCGAAACCTGCCCGGTAATCATCAGTTCCAGCCGCTTCACCGCTTCGCCGGGGATCGAGTGCATCACCCCGAGCATGTCCTGCACCGTATCGCGGTAGCCCAGCCCGTCCCGCTCCCCCGCATAGATCAGGCTGGCGGCGCGCGACCACGCATACGTCATCAGGCAGTTGAAAGGGCTCCACATACGCATCATGCTGTTAAATTCGGCGTCGGGTGTCTCTACCGTGAGGCCGCAGATGCGCCCGTGCCAGTAGCTCTTCAGTGCCTCCAACTCCTGATCCACCTTCCCCGCTGCGGCAAACTCCTCGGCGGCGCGGCGGCCTTCCTCTCCGGCCCGGCCCACGCCCATTAGGACCATGAACTCTTGCGTCTCTCCCGGCTCCAGCCGGAGGTTACTCTGCAATACGCCGCAGCCGTTGTCGCCGGCGGCGAGCGACCCCGTGCACTCTCCCTGCTCCACCACGGCGGGATGCGCATAACTTCCATAGTTGCCAAGAAACGCCGTGCGGCAGGTGTCGTAACCTGCAACCTCCGCGCCCACCAGGGCAAGAAACGTGTGCCGTCCCTGGTCCTTCTCCTCGAAGCGATCGGGCATCGCAGGAATGTTGACGTTGGTGCCGTGATCGATAATCCCGTCCGCGACGCTCATCTTGACGATGTGCTGTGAGTATTGAAGATTGACCAGATCGTCGATGGCGCTCCAGTTACCGGCGTATTCCACATAGGTAAATGCGCTTAGCGAGCGCGTCCGCGCGCTCAGGTTCGTCAAACGCACGCGCCAGCACTCAAAGCTTCTGCCCAGAGGCACAAAATAGGTAACTTCCGATCGGATTTCGGAATATTCCGAAGTTATCACCGTGTAGGCACTTCCGTGCCTGCACTCGGATTTGTAACTCTCCAAATGCTTGCCCACCGGCTGCCAGGAGGCGGACCAGAAATCCCCGCTCTCGCGATCGCGTAGATAGAGGTAGCGTCCCGGCTGGTCCAGCGGAACGGAGTTAAAGCGGAGGCGCGTGAATCTGCCCTGTGCCGCCGACTTATAGAAGCTATAGCCGCCGGCATTGTTGGTAATGATAGCGCCGTACTCGGTGCTTCCCAGGTAGTTACTCCACGGCCTGGGAGTATCCGGACGTGTAATGACATATTCGCGGTTCTTGTCGTCGAAAAATCCAAACTGCACTTTATACCCCTGATGGTGCCGGTTCTGCGCGCCTTGCGGCGAGTTCGGTTTGCAGCTTTTTCGTGCGCTCTTCGCTGAGCGGATAAAAGAACATGCCCAGACCGGCCAGCAGGGTGCCGGCCGCCGGCGCAAGGGCCATAATGATCCGGATGCCATGCAGCCCCTCGGCCGTCTGCATCACATTGGCCTTGAAACCGTAGATTGCCAGCAGCGAGGCGGCCAGCGCACCTCCGATCACCCAACCGAATTTATTCGACATTCCGGAGGCGGAGTAGACAAGGCCGGTGGCGCGCCGGCCCGTTTTCCACTCCGAGTAATCGGCGGTATCCGCGAACATCGCCCAGAGCAGCGCCGAAGTTGGTCCGGTGAGGAGGCAATAGAGAATGTTGTAGACGTAGAGCAATACAAGCTGATCGGGCCGGACCCAATACGAAGCCACCAGCACGACGGTGGACAGAAGCATGAGGCCGATGAAGGCGTTCTTCCTGCCCGTGAACGGAGTTACATATTGAATGAGGAAGGTGCCCGCGACGGACATGACCGAGCCAATCACCATAAATGCGGCTGCCGCGCCTAGACTGCCGACATAGTACTTGAAGTAATAGACAATGGCCGCGCCGCGAATGGAAACGAAGCAGACGCTCAGGATTCCCAACCCGCACAGAACCAGCCATGGCGTATTGGCAGCGAGATCGAGCACATCGCGGGTGCGCGAGGCATTCTGCTCCTGCACCGGCTGAACCCGCTCGCGCGTGGTGGCGAAGGTGGCCAGAAAAAGGATCACCGCCGCCACGGCATAGACGCCGATCGTCATCTGATAGCCATGCGCCTGGTTTCCCTTGCCAAAGAACGTGACCAGGCGCAGAGTGGAGAACTGCACCACCAGGCCGCCCAGGAAGGCGAAGGTAAAGCGCCACGAGGAAAGGCTGGTTCGCTCCTGCGAGTCCGCTGAGACCACGCCCATCAGCGCCGAGTAGGGAACGTTGATGGCCGAGTAGACCACCATCATCAGCGAAAGCGTGACGTAGGCGTAGATCAGCTTGACAGTTGCGCCGGCCGCCGGGGTCGTGAATGTCGCCACGCTGATGATCCCGAAGGGCAGGGCCATCCAAAGCAGATAGGGGCGGAACTTGCCCCACCGGGTGCGCGTGCGATCGGCAATCGTACCGATGAAGACGTCGAAAAACATATCCCAGGTACGCGTCACCAGCAACATAGTGGCCAGGGCCGAGGCTGCCAACCCAAAGACGTCGGTGTAGAAGTTCAGCTGGAAGTAGATAAACGTCATCCAGATCAGGTTGGAGGCGCCGTCGCCGAACGCATAACCGACCTTGTCGAGAATCGAAAGCTTTTGATCCTTCGAAGTCATAGTTCGCCTGTCAATACGGGATGAAGGAGATTCTACATGAGCGAGGAATAGACATGCGATTCCAGGGTGGGCTAGCGTGGCGAGTCGAAACTTCACACCACTATGAGTTGTCATCCTGAGCGAGTCCGCCGCAGGCGGAAGAGTCGAAGGAGCTGTGGTTGCTTTTCCATGGACTTCGGATCCACCACACTGGCGAAACAGGGGCAAAAACCCGCCCCTTCCTCGCCCGCCAAAATTGCCATCCGGCGTTTACCGATTATTTCGCGGCTTCTGCTAACGTGGTCTTAAGGCTTGCCGAAGAGGGATTTCGGCAGGCCTTTTCTCATCAAGAGGGGCTTTCCATGCAACTGAGCGCCGCAGGACTGGATATGATCAAGCGATTCGAGGGCTTTCGCAGTCAACCTTACACCGATGTAGCCGGATTCCCAACCATCGGCTACGGCCATCGCATCGTGCCGCCCGAGTCGTTCCCGAACGGCATCGGCGAACCCCAGGCCGCGGCGATGCTGGCTAGGGATGTTGCCGCGGCCGAGCGTACCGTCGCCCGACTGGTCAAGGTGGTTTTGACCCAGGGCCAGTTCGACGCCCTCGTCGACTTCTGCTTCAACCTCGGCGCGGGACGGTTGACGAGTTCGACTCTGCTGCGCTGTCTGAATGCCGGCCGCTACGATGCCGCCGCCGAGCAGTTGCTCCTCTGGGATCTCGCCGGGGGAGAGGTCAATCTGGGATTGAAGGCCCGCCGCGAAGCCGAATTCCGCCTTTGGAAGTCGGGGGCCCAGGCGTGCCAAACCGCTGCCTGAATGTTGGGTTCCTCAGTCTTTGCTTTCTCGTTCCCTTGTCCCCTTGGTCCCTTGTTCCCTGCTTTCCGTCACTTCCAGCCGCTCACCGGCCTTTAGATATCCCTTGCGCCGGAACCAGTCTTCCATCGCGTCTCGCAGCCGATCGAGCGGAACGCGATGCCCAACCTCCAGCAAGCCATCGCCGGCAGGAAACGTATCGTCAAAGACCGCGTCGCCAGTGAAGTTGCGCATGGCAAAGTTGTCGATCTGGCGGATCGGGCAGGCGTGGCGCGCGCCGGCCGCATCGATCCGTTCCACAACGATGCGCCGGGCAAACATGGTTCCACTTTAAACGAGCCCGCCGCATCGATACGGTAAACTCGGAAGATCGCGGAGCTGGCTCGGATGCGCGGCTCCGCATTGAGTATCGAGGGAGCTTTGCCGTGATCCTTCTCTTGCAGTGGTTCCTGTATGCGCTCGCGCTCCTGATTGTCTCCTGGATTGTGCCGGGCTTTCACGTAGCGGGTTTGTGGCCTGCGCTCATCGCTTCGCTGGTCATCGGCCTGCTCAACGCCACAGTTGGCCTGTTTCTCAAAATCATCACCTTCCCGCTCACGATCCTTACGCTCGGAATTTTCCTGCTGGTCATCAACAGCCTGATGATCCTGCTCGCCGCGCATCTTGTGCGCGGTTTCACCGTGCACGGCTTCTTGCCGGCCTTCTGGGGCGCGGTGGTGCTGGCGCTTCTTGGTGTGGTGATTCGGAGCCTGACGAAGAACTCGTAGCAGTCTACCGCGCAACCGGCTGCGGCGCTGCCTGACTCGCCGAGGGTCGGGCGCTGCTCTTCTTCTGTGCTGCGGGTTTCTTTGCGGACTGGCTTTCTTGTTCCCTTGTCCCCTTGCTCCCTGCCGGGGTGGCTCGCTCCCTCGCTCCCTTGCTTCCTGCCGGAGTGGCTTGTTCCCCGATCTTCGGACCCGGCAGCGTCTCAGGAGTGCGGATCGCTCCTGCGCCCGCGAACCCGCCCGAAGCGGGCACGCGCACCGGCATCACGACGACCTTGCCGCTCTGCACTTGCTCGACGCGGGAGTAGACGCCCCATCCGCCGCCGACGACCACAAAGACGATCGCCGCGGCCGCGGTGGCGCGCATCCAGTTGTTGTCCGCCGAGAGTCGCGAACCAATTCCCGCCGGCCAGGCTAAAACTCGTCCCTTTTGCGGCGCCGCGCCGAGCGCCTTGTGCACGCGCTCTTCGAGTCCTTGCGGCGCGGGCAGGCTCGCGATCAGCCGCAGAGTCTCTTCCCCGGAATCGCAAGTCGTCGGCTTGTGAGGGTTCGAATTCATCGCAAACTCCTCTCATGATCGAGCAGCTCGGCCATCAGGTTGCGCGCCCGGAACAGCCGCGACCTCACGCTCGACTCGGTGATGCCGAGAACCGAGGAGATCTCCACGCTCGAAAGCTCCTCGAAGGCCGAAAGCAGCAGAACCTCGCGCTCTTTCACGGGCAGCCGCTCCACGCAGGCCAGCACATGGCCGTGATGCTCGGCCGCGGCGGCCACTTCCTCTTGAGAAAGCCCCGTCGCCGGCAGCACCCGCGCCAACTCCGCCACGTCGTCGGTCTCCGGGCGGGTCTTCGCCCGGCGCTTGCGGTCGAGCGCAACGTTCCAGACGATGCGGACCAGCCAGACGCGGTGATCGCGCACCTCGGCGAGCGAATGCCGGTGCCGCAGCACGCGCAGGAATGCCTCCTGCACGGCATCTTCGGCGTCAGTGGAATTGCGCAGAACAGAGTAGGCTACGCGATAGAGGGCTGCGGCGTACTGGTCGACCAGCGCCGCGATAGCGGCGTCTTCCGCGCGCCGGCGCGCGTCCTCATTCACCGCGCTCGTGGGAATCTCCATCCAACCTGCGTAAATGGCCTGGCTGGTGCTCATCACTCACCAGACGCAGGCTGCCAGGAAAGTGCTCAGGCTTGCACTGCCCGCGCCGGATGGCCGCGTGCGCTTGCGCCGGGCCGCCGGGCCGTCGAGTGGGCCGCAATCTTACTTCGCGGCCAGCTTCTGCGCCGCAATCTCGCCTGCCGCGCCGTCCTTATCCGCGTCCCGGACCTTGGCCCATAGCGCGCGCGCCTGATCCTGCTTGCCTTCGGAGGCGTAGAGATCGGCCAGGTCAAGCTGCGCCACAGGCGCGGAAACCGTGGTCGATGGCTTGGCGGCGAGCTCGTTATAGAGGTCGATGGCTTCGTTGTCGCGGGAGGTTTGGTGGTAGAGGCCGGCCAGCGCCAGCTTGGCCAGGTTCGCAAGATCTGGGTTCCAGGAGTGCGATGCGGCTTTCAGTTCGGTCTCGGCCGGTCCGTTCTGGCCCATGTCCATATAGGTCACTCCGGCAAAGTAGTGGGCCTTCGAACCCACGGGCAGCCAGCCAAAATCGTGGGTCACGGTCACAAACTCCCGATTCGCCTCTTTGGCGCGGTCGGCCGCGGTCGCGTAGACGCCCGGCTCCGGCGGAGCTCCGGGTTGCGCCAGCGGCGAGGTATAAACATCCAGGGCCGCGCTCAGGGCTGCATTGGCCGCCGACGAGCGCACGACTCCGTAAGTCAAACCGCCGACGACCAGAACCACAATCGCTCCTGCGGTGATCGCCCAGCGCACGATGCTGGTTTTATGCTCGCCAATCCAACTGGCGCTCGAGACGGCGGCCTGGGTAAACTTATCGTTTTTCAGGGCGCGACGGGTTTGAGTATCCACGGGTTTCTTTTGTCCTTCGTTGATTGACTTGCAGGCGGGTCCGATCGGTGAGGGCAGCGCTACTGCAACCCGTTTAGTCTATCAGCGCGGTTTCGGCAGAGTCCACCGGCGCCGCGGAGCCAGGCGCCGATCGAGGCGGCTTCTCACAAGGGGAATGACCCGTCTACTGGCAGGTGAGCTGCGCCATACCACCGACGTTGAAGCATCCCGGCCTGCCCGCTGAATCCATGGATGCGCACATTGCTGGGGGGTTCGGCGGCACCATCACCCAGGCTTCGATGACGGTCGTCCCCGAAGCCCCCTGATTGCACGTGGCCAGGCCATCTTGCGTCGTGGTTGCGATCGCCTTCGGGAAGCTCGTGACTCCCCAGTTGGCCGCAAGCGGTGTGACCGTGTATGGCTCCGTGTTGTAGTTTCCCGTAGCGACAAACTGCACCTGGCCTGGAGTTCCCTGAGCGGCGCCCGACGCCGGTGTGATGGAGACGGATACAAGCTCGCGGGTCAGACCAGGATTGGCGCAGCCCTGAAGGAAAACGGCAGAAAGAACCAGCGCCGAAGCACCGCATAGGACGACACGCGGGTTGTTCATCGCAGCCTCCCGGTTCAACACGATTCCACCTGATTAGACGAGCGTCAACACCGTCAGTTTACTGCCCGCTTGCCGCCGCCCTTCCGGGAACGGTACGCTTAAGGCATGTACGAGGACTTTCATGTCGCCGACCGCTGGAGCCGCGAAGACCTGCACTGCCGCTGGAAAGGGACCATCGTGGCCATCGCCACCCGCCACGCCGATGCGGTCGATGTGCGCTTCGACGTGAACGGCCGACCCATGTGGATCGCCCTGCCTTGCACTGCCTGGGTGGAGCAGAAAAAGCGCACCGGCAAGGTGATTACCGATCAGCTCGCGGCGCAGATCGCCGGGCGCTATCTCAAGCAGCTCATCGAGGAAGGTTACGACTCGCGCCGCGAGGTCTACACCATGACCGTGCCCGAGGTGCTCGAGCACCTCGACGCGGTGGTAACCCAGGCCAGGGAGCAAGGCGCAATGCCTGCGCTACCCGTTGGACCGTAACCGGCGTCCAAACAATGCAGCGCATCTGCGCTCGACCCACGCACCAGGACCTGAATCAAGCTCTCATGATTCGCCGTCTCGTTTGCCCCATTCTCGCCGCCTCGCTCACCTGTTGTCTCTGCTCCGGCGTCGCGCAATCCTCCAGCCCGGCGTCCAATGCGCCCCTGCCCAACCCCACCGAACTCTTGCAGCGCGCGCTGGCCAACGAGCACCAACTCGCTGAGGAGCGGGAGCGTTACGAATGCCGCATCACCGACACTGCCGTCGAAACCGACAGCCATGGCAACATCAAAAAGACCAAGTCGGAAGTCGACGACCAGTTTTATGTCAACGGCATCCCCATCCAGCGCACCCTCCAGAAGAACGGCCAGAATCTCACGCCGGACGAAACGAAGAAGGAAGACGACCGCGTGATGAAAGAAACTCTCAAATACAGCAACCAAGCCACGGCAAAGAAGGAGGAAGACAAGCAGATCCGGGAGGTTGAAGACTTCATCGAGGCCATGATGCTGGCCAATGGGCATCGCGAGCGCATCAACGGCCGCAGCGTTCTCTTTTACGACATTGTGCCCAATCCGCGCTTCGCCGCCAGGAACCTCAACCAGCGCCTGGCTCAGGTGATGCAAGGCAAAATCTCGGTCGACGAGCAAACCGGAAAACCCATCGACATCGATATGAGGTCCGTTGCGGATCTGAAGATTGGCGGGGGATTGGTCGCGAGTTTGCATAAGGGATTCTGGCTGCACATGCACAACCATCCCGAAGCCGACGGCGTATGGCTCTTGGACCTTGCCGAGGGCTCGGGCGATGCGCGCGCGGCGCTCTTTCTCCACCCTTACTTCCACTTCAAAGTAGTCGCCGACAACTGCCGCCTCTACACGGCGACAGCCGTGCAGGTAGGCCCCGCACGGCCCGTCAAGAAGCCGTAGTTGTGCGAGTGTGGTGAGTCAAAAATTCGCATCAAAAATGAAATGTCATCCCGAGCGCAGCCGGGGGATCTGCGGTTGTTTTTGGCGATCTTCGCATCTCGGATGATCGTAGCTTCCGAATTGCCGGTGATTCGCCCGTAACGGTTCGGTGACGATAAGCCGACATATCGGTACTAACCAGTTCCTCGATGACTGACCTGGCGATTTGCAACAGTTATCACGCCAAGCGGCGATTGCACTGGGTGCCGCGCGGATCGTTCGAAGTGCTTCGCGGCTTTTGCGGGGTCATTCGTGGCCGCCCTGCTGGCGCAGCGACTCGACCACGTCTTGCCGCTTGCGGATATCGCCCGACGCAACAACAGCCGGCGTCATCCCCCTCTTAACCAACACGCAAGAGCCAACGCCCTACGCTCCTCGCGGGCGAGGAAGGTAGCCACGTATCAGTGATGTGCCCTGATGAGTATCAGGTAGATCCGCGCCTCCAGGTCATTAGATTGCTTTGTATTGTATGTAATACCGATGTCCTTCGAGCTGTAGTTTGCAAAGATATTGGTTTTACTGATTGCAGGAACATCATAATCATTATCAGAACCGTCCGGCGGGCCAAGGATATTTTCGACTTCTTTCCGGGTAAGCTGAAAGGTCAATCCAAACGGCAAATCACCCTTGTATTGCTGAAAACCGTCCACACCTTCGGAGTAGAGGAATATGGCATCCAGCTTATCCTCGGTATTGAATTGTAGATAAACTCCCTCTGATTTGAAGCTGTAATTGTCGCCGGAAGAAGTCTTGTCAATCTCCGGAGTACCCAGGCTTGACAGCCATGTCTTTATTTCCGCAGAGTCGATACCCTGGCCCAGCATGGAAGAGAGTGGCGTGCCTGCATTCGGAGATGCCTGCGTGGAATCAGGCTGTGTCGCGGGCGTGCCGAATATGTCCGCCGCAAATTCTTCCGGTGTGGCGTTGGGGTTCTTCTCATACTCTTTTGCCACTATCGCGCTAGCTATGTCTGAGATGGCTATACTTTGGGCCAGCTGGGGGTCGTTCCTCCAGACCGTTCCTTCGCTGACCACCATGTTCTTGTTTTTCCCTGTCGTTCCGGTCTCTGCTGTTTTCGTGAAAAGAACAACGTCGCCGCCGGCTTCGGCCGCCTTCTGAAGAATGGCCGCTTTGAGCTGTTGAGCTATGTCCACGTCCGTTTTCTTACTTTTCACTGAGGCGCTAATCGTTCCGATCTCGACGTAGCCCTTGCTTTCGAGAGCACTCTCGTCATCGCTGGTAACCTGTGCGGGAGAAGAACGCGCATCGATTGTCTGCCCGGTGATGACAGACGTGAAGTTCACCGCGACGCCGCTTTGCGCGCACGCCAAATTCGCACCGGCAAGAAGCGCCAACGCCGGCAGAATCACGACCAGAGATACTTTTTGCCGCATGACCTTTCTCCTATCGAATCAGTGTTCGGTTCTTCGGGCAAGGATAGGCACAACCGGTGTCCTACCTTCAGAGACGCTGCGATTTATTTTGAACACCGTGCTGGCGGACCTGGGGGGCCGAAGTGATTGCGATCCGCATCGCCGCGAGGACACCCACTTGCATGGGAAATATTTGGCCATATTCAGACTCTTTGACGGCCTGAATTGGGCGTACAGCCTTCGACATGAATACATCGCTCCAACCGGAGGGCCATTGTCTGTGTGATCGGTCACAAATCTATGTGACTTATGGTTGGCCGCCAGCTAGGTTGCATACCGTTGATGCTCCAACGGGCAAGGAGAAGTAGCTGTCGTTAGAAGTCCATAGCGCTCATCGACCTGATCTTCAGTCACACCACGTCCTGGCCCAATCGGTTTGGTCCCGAAAACGCCCCAGGGTCCAGGAATCGGTTTGTGCCTAAATTGTCGCGAACGCGGAGATCGCCGTGCAGTAAACACCCGCGAGGGCGCGCCTTCCCCTCACCTACGCTTCGGTCTGCGCTGGCTGCGCCTGATCCCCGCGCTTCAGCAGCCGGCTCAAAATCACGTAGAGCACCGGAATAAAGATCAGATTCAGAACCGTTGACAGCAGCATTCCGCCCACAATCGTCGTTCCCACCGAGCGGCGGCCCAGCGATCCCGATCCGGTCGCGAAGACCAGCGGCAGCACGCCGAGAATAAACGCGAACGACGTCATCAGAATGGGCCGCAAGCGCAATTCGCCGGCCTCGATCGCGGCTTCGGCAATGGAGCGGCCCTTGCGGCGGAGCTGCTCGGCGAATTCCACGATCAGAATCGAGTTCTTCGCCGAAAGCCCGATCAGCATCACCAATCCGATCTGGCAATACACGTCGTTCGCATATCCGCGCAGCGAAACCAGGCCCAGCGCGCCCAGCACCGCCATGGGCACCGCCAGCAGAATAATGAACGGCAACGCGAAGCTCTCGTACTGCGCCGAAAGTGTGAGATAGACAACCAGAATGCCCAGGCCGAAGATCACGATCGCCTTGCCGCTCGATTCCAGCTCGTCCAGCGTCAGGCCGGTCCATTCGTACTTCATGCCCTGCATCATGTTCGCAGTGGCCAGCTTCCCCATGCCGTCAAGCGCCTGGCCGGAGCTGTAGCCGGGAGCGGCCGAGCCGTCGATCTCCACCGAGCGGAAGAGGTTGTAGTGCGAAATCACCGGCGGGCCCGCGCTCTCGTTCACCGTCACCAGATTGTCGAGCGGAACCATCTGTCCCGCATCGGAGCGCACGTAATAACTGTGCAAGTCGCCGGCGTTCATGCGGAACGGCTTATCGGCCTGCACAAAGACGCGATACGTGCGGTTGTTGTAGTCGAAGTCGTTGATGTACTCCGAACCCATGAAGACATTGAGCGTAGTCGAAATCTGCGAGAGCGAAACTCCCATCGCCTTGGCCTTCTCGCGGTCGATCGTCACCAGCTCCTGCGGATCGTTGGCCGAAAACGTCGTGAACAGGCCGGTCAGTTCCTTGTGCGTGGGGCCTGCGTTCGCTATCTGGTGAGCCACGCGGTCCAGATCGCTCAGGGTGTTGCCGCCCTGGTCCTGCAGCATGAATTGAAATCCGCCAAAGCTGCCCACGCCCTCGACGGCCGGCGGCTCAAAGGCCTCCACCAGACCGCCGTCGGGAGCGAGCATCAGCATTTGCAACTTCGGCGCGACGCTCTTCAGAATCTGGGCCGTCGATTGTCTCTTGCGGTGATCCCCTGGCATCGCGCTCGTATTCACGAACATCATGCCCGCATTCGCCGAGCTGCCGGCTAGGCTGAATCCGACCACAGAGAACAAGCCGCCCACATCGGGATTCTGCGCGATGATGTACTCGGCCTTCTCGGCGAGTGCGGTCGTATAAGACAGCGAGGAGCCCGGCGGCGCCTGCACAATCACCATGAAATAGCCCTGGTCTTCCTGGGGAATGAAGCCGGTCGGCACCGAGCGATAGACCCACGCCGTCGCACCCAGGCCGGCCAGGAACACCACCAGCAGCAGGTAGCGCAGTTGCAACGCCACGTGAATAACCCGCGCGTAGGTGTTCCCCAGCCACGTAATAAAGTCGTCGGCGCCGTGAATGAAGGCGGCAAAGGCGCGCGAGACGAAATCGATGTGCAGAAAATCCAGCTGCCGCGGCCGCGCCTCTTCGCCGCGCAGGAAGAGCGCGGAAAGCGCCGGCGAAAGCGTCAGCGCATTGAACGCCGAAATAGCGATGGAAAATGCGATGGTCAGCGAAAACTGCCGGTAGAGAATGCCGGTGGTGCCGGGAAAGAACGAAACCGGAACAAACACGGCAATCAGCACCAGCGAGGTGGCGATGACCGCGCTCGTCACCTCGCCCATGGCGCGCGAAGTGGCCTCGCGGGGCCTGGAGTGCTCCATGTGCATGTGGCGCTGCACGTTTTCAATCACCACAATCGCGTCGTCCACCACCAGTCCTGTGGCCAGCGTGATGCCAAAGAGCGTGAGAGAGTTGATGGAGAAGCCGAAGATCCTAATAAACGCGAAGGTACCGATCAGCGACACCGGAATCGTGACCGAGGGAATGATGGTGGCGCGCCAGTCGAGCAGAAAGAAGAAGATCACCGTGATGACGATGTAGATGGCCTCGATCAGCGTGATCAGCACCTCGCGAATCGATTCGCCGACCGCGGTGGTGGAGTCGAAGGCGATAGCGTATTTGAGGCCGGGCGGAAAGTTCTTCGCCAGTTGTTCGAGCACGGCTTTGGCCTGGCGGTCCACCTCGAGAGCGTTGGCATTCGAGAGCTGCTCCACGCCGATGCCCATCGCCTGGTGGCCCCCATATTCGAGCAGCGTGCTGTAATCCTCCGCCCCCACCTCCGCATGGCCCACGTCCTTGAGCTGAACTAGCCCGTTCGCAGAGTTCTTGACGATGATGTTGTTGAACTCCTCGGGACTGGAGAGACGGCCCACCACACGCACCGGAATCTGAAACGCCTGCTTCGCGTCGGAAGGCGGCTGCCCGAGCTGTCCGGCGGGAACTTCGACGTTCTGCTCCACGAGCGCGTTCACCACGTCGGTCGCGGTCAGATTGCGGGCCGCCAGGCGCACCGGATCGAGCCATACGCGCATCGCGTACTTGCGCTCGCCGAAGATCAGCACATCGCCCACGCCCGGCACCCGCTTGAGCGCGTCCTTGACATAAATGTCGAGGTAGTTGGAGATGAACTCGCTCGAATACCGCCCGTCGAGCGTATAAAATCCCGCGCCGAAGACGAAGTTGTAATTGGATTTCAGGACGTCGATGCCGGTGGAAACCACCTCGCCCGGCAGCCGGCCTTCCACGCTGGCCACGCGGTTCTGCACGTCCACGGCGGCGATGTCCAGGTTGTAGCCGGTCTGGAAGGTGATGTCGATCTGGCACAAGCCGCTGTTGGTGCTGGAGGAGCTGATGTAGCGCATGCCCTCCACGCCATTGATGGCTTCTTCCAGCGGAATGGTGACGGCTTTTTCGACCGTCTCCGCATCCGCGCCCACGTAGCTGGCCGTCACGGAGACCACCGGTGGCGCCAGCGTGGGATACATGGATACAGGAAGATTCGGTATGCAGATGGCCCCGGCCAGAATGATCATCAGGGCGCAGACCGTGGCAAATACCGGGCGATGTATGAAGAAATCGACAAACATAATTAGCAGCCTGCAACGATAGTGGTTTTGTAACAGGGCACGACTTCACTCGTGCCGTAATTGCCGCAAAATGACTGGGGCTTTAGCCCCTGAGGGGTGTATTTCAGGGCGTTTCCGACCTTCGCCATAGACTGCAAACCCTTTCTCTTTGGCCATTGGCCTTCAGACTTCTTCTTGCTGAATCGAGGCCCTTCATTCCAGCACACGTGAGCTGACAGCTGACAGCTGATAGCTAGAAGCTGCTTCTCTCACCCGCCAATCGGAATCACCGGCATATCATCCACCAGAAACTGCGTGCCCGTGACGATCACGCGATCGCCGGCGCTCAATCCCGAAACGATCGAATAGTTATTGCCCACGGTATCGCCCAGCACCACCGGCGCCCGGTGCGCCAGAGCCATGCCGTTCTGTTTCTGCATCACAAAAACAAAACTCTGTTCGCCCTGCCGGATCACCGCCAGCACCGGAACCACGGCCATCGGCTTCGTGCTCCAGATGACTCTGGCCTTCACGATCTGCGCATTGCGCAGAATCTCCGCACCCGAATGTACAGGGGCCTTCACCAGAATCCCCTGCAGCGTGCTGTCCACTTCCGGCGAAATGAAATCGACCGCGGTTTTTTCCAGAACCTTGCCGCTGTTATCCGTCAGGTCGATGCCCAGTCCCATGCGCACCTCGGAGGAGCGCTCCGTGGGAATGTACACGTACGCCTCGAGATCCTTGTTTTCGTCCACGGTGGTCAGCACCGTCGACGTAGAGACGTAATCGCCTACGTGTACCGGAATGTCGCCCACCACGCCGTCGAAGGGCGCGCGAACCGTGTAGTAATCGAGCAGTTGCTCCTGCGACTTGCGAGAATCCACGGCCGCTTCGTAGTCCGCTTTGGCGTTCTCAAAAGCCTGCCGCGCCTGATCGTATACATCGCGGCTGCTCACGCCGGCTTCAAACAGCTTCTTCTGCCGCTCCACCTCGATAGAGTCGTAATCGTAGAGCGCCTTCTTCTGCCGCTCGGTGGCGCGCAAAGAGGAAACCTGGGCCTGTTGTTGCCGCGGATCGATCTCGATCATCGGCTGGCCGGCCTTCACATGGTCGCCTGACCGGACCTGGATCGCAGTCAGCGATCCGCTCACCTGGGGCTGCATTGTGGCCGAACGCCGCGATTTGATGGTGGCCACATACTCGCTCGTCTGCGCCACCGGCGCCATGGCCACCGTCGCCGTCTGCACGGGAAGGCCCTGCATCGCCGGTCCGGCCGCTGCCGCCGGCTTCTTCTGGCAGCCTGTCGCCGCCAGCGCCAACGCCAGGCAGCTCATTGAATAAATGCATATCCGATTGCTTGGCTTCACTTGATTCTTCCCCTGACCACTCTGTTCTCCGTCCACGGGCCTCGCGTGTGCTGGTTCGAACTCCGCCTGCGGCCGCATACCGCCGCGCATCTACGCCGCGTTGACGCAGGAATCTCATCCAAGACCAGGACGGCCCGAAGGGCATGCGATGGGCGTAGCCATGGCCCTGAATGATGATTCCCACCTGAAAAAATCGAATCCGCCCCGGCCGAATCCTGCCGGGTCGAATCCTACCGGGCCGCACACTACGGAGCGTCGGGCCGCATTCTCCGCACCGGCCGCCTTGCGCACAATCCCCGCTCCACCGGGCAGGCCCGGCGTCCTTCCGCTCCAACGGCAACAGTCCGCGCCTTGTTCATCCGATACGCAAAACCGGCGAATTGATGCAAAAAAACCCATGCGGCGCACCCTGCCGCAAGGCTCTGCGCAGAGTCCGCAGCCTTTATCGAGGATAACGCACACCCTGGGTACGCCGTCTCAATCCTCCTGGTTCCAGAAAAAGCCGCCTGCGCCGGATCATCGAGCCGCTTCCGCCCCCTCGCCCTAGCGTCTGGAGGCCGTTCTGCAGCAGTTCGGCTCCGGGCGGAGGTTCTTTGACACCCATTCCCCGAGTTGATAGCCTCTAAAAGGAAACATTCAGCCGCTCTTCCAGCCGCTCTCTGCTCTCCCAACCGTCCCCGTCGTCTAGCCCGGCCTAGGACACCGCCCTTTCACGGCGATAACACGGGTTCAAATCCCGTCGGGGACGCCAACAAAACAAAAGACTTCAAGCTATTCTGTCTTTGCGTTTCCCCCGAGCGTAACGCTATCGTGACATTTTGAGAGAGGAAACGCCTCAAAAACGCTACCCAGATCTCAGTGCGCTTTGATGAACTACGACTTCATGATCCAAAGAGGATTGAAGATCATGTCTTCCAAGAAGCGGTCCCGCCCCGTAGAGCAGAAGGTCGCCCGCAGATCAGGATTCTGTAAGATGCGAAGCATAGACGCCCGAACAATGGCTTCAGTGTCCGCCATACGCGGGTCTGTCTTCGGATCATTTGTCCATCGCCCATGAGCGATTTGGGATCGGGTCTGGTAGCACTCACGCGCGACGCGGAATTTTTCCTTCGCATGGCCGGGTTCATCCGAAATCAGAAATGCGATCCGTTGAGACAGTTTGTAGGTGATTTCGCTTCCGCTATTTTCTGGGCCGAACAGTGCTTCGAGTCCAATCCAGAACAAGGAATATCGAATATCTTTATGCGGCATCACCAGTGCCGCCCAAACGGAGCGCATCGCCGTCCAAACGGCGTTCCCGCGTGATATGGACCTCAAGATGTCAAATAATTCTCCCGCTTGCCGAATCTGCTCAACGGTCGGCTGTTTTTCTAGATCATCCTGATGGCAGTGGAGTGGCATGTGCGTTTCCATCTGCTGGAGAAGCGGTACGGGGGACGCTCCTCCCGGAAGCTGATGCCGAAGTCCATGAAGAACAGACGTATAGCAAACCGCGCAGGGCTGCACTAGCCAAAGAGCCAGATTTGCCATCGCTCCAGCCTCGGCTTTGTCACTCTGGACCGTCCGTGGCTCTTCTTTAGTGGACTTCGGATGGGGATCGCTAATTGCATTTGCTTCGTATTCTGCCAAGAAGGAATACTGGGACGTGATAACAGCTTGCTGATCCGAATAGGTTAAATGCTGAATAAGGGCATCGCGTTTCACCCATTCCGGCGTTTGCCTCAAAACGAATTCAGCACCGAACGGTACGGACAAGCCTGCATCCAAATTCAGCCGCAACAGAGGTATGACCGTAAGTCCCCTAGGCGCATTCATTATTTGCCCACTCATACAACTGTCGAGTTTATGAGGCAGTGCCGGGAACTTCAACTCTAGTCAATTGCGCTTGCAGCATTCCACTCATAATCCCGTCCAATTTGCCCACGGCTCCGGCCATATAGTTCGGGGACAGGTGGGCGTACCGTTGCGTCATACGTGGTGTTTTATGGCCGAGAATCTGGCCCACCGCGTACAGGTCTACGCCTTGCTGAACCATCCACGATGCCGCCGTGTGGCGCAACCTGTGAAAGCTGGCGTCCGGGATGCCGATGCGCTTAAAGACTCGCTTGGTATAGACGGAAAGGAACGCGGGGTCCACCCCGGCAAAAACAGGATCGCCCGCCGCGCCACTGGGCAACGAGCGGAGCACGGTGAGCGCAGATTCAGGTATCGGCAAAATCCGCAATTCTCTCGCGGAAAATCGGCCCTATCGCTTGGCCCGTCTTCCCTAGTAGCGCACTCCCCATTCGCGCTAACCGAGACCCGGCTTGGGCGGGGATGATGCTGAATGATCGTTCAGACTGCGGTGGCAGCGTTTCGCGGTGCTGAGTGCCAGCAAGGCCCTGTCTTCCAGCACAGCGCACGCGTGCGTGCTTCCTGGAGCGATTGTGCAACGGCGGCGGGAAATCATCTGCAAAACGGCGCAGAAATACTCGGACGGCTCCAGTTCTGCCGGCTCGAACTGAATGTTGCCGGGGAATACAACCGAAAATGCTGCAGGAATGAATTGCCGGAAGCATGGTACGACCACTATGCTGATGGATGAGAAGGGGCCGTCCTTGGAAGAACCCGTGGTTGACGGGGGCACAATCCCTCGTTCGGTCCCGGTGGACCGGCTGCGCTCGGCCCACGTAATCTAAGTGGTACACCAGTCCGATTTGCCAAATGATAGGAGATGAAGAATGAGCAACGCCGTCCTGACGAAAACCGTCTTTAGTTCCTTCGACACAGTAAAGTACGAAGGCCCCACATCAGAAAAAGCCCTTGCTTATCGCTGGTACGATGCCAAGCGCATTGTGATGGGCAAGCCCCTCAAGGAACATCTTCGTTTCGCCGTAGCCTACTGGCACTCGCTGGCGATGCAGGGCGGCGATCCATTCGGCAGCTCGACCATCCCCCGTCCTTGGTTTGAAGCGGGCGACCCGATGGCGCAGGCCAAAGTAAAGGCCGATGCGGCTTTTGAGCTGTTCCGCGTTCTCGACCTGCCCTTCTTCTGCTGGCACGATGCGGACATCGCCCCGGCAGGCGATACCTTGGCCGCCACCCTCAAGAACTTCCACACCATGGTGGATTACCTCGAAGACAAGATGCGCAATTACTCCACCAAGCTGCTGTGGGGAACCGCGAACATGTTCTCCCATCCGCGCTTCATGGCCGGAGCCTCGACCAATCCCGACCCCGAAGTCTTTGAATGGTGCGCCGCAACGGTAAAGAACTGCATGGACGCCACCAAGCGGCTCGGCGGATCGAACTACGTTCTCTGGGGCGGCCGCGAAGGTTACGAAACCCTGCTCAACACCAACATGAAACAGGAACTTCAGCAGATGGGGCGTTTCCTGACGCTGGTGGTCGACTACAAGCACAAGATCGGCTTCAAGGGCCAGATCCTCGTCGAGCCAAAGCCGAAGGAACCGACGGCCCACCAGTACGACTTCGATGTTGCCACCGTCTACAGCTTCCTGAAGCAGTTCGGCCTCGAGAAGGAAGTCCGGGTCAATATCGAAGCCAACCATGCGCTGCTGGCGGGACACACCTTTGAGCATGAGATCGCAACTGCTACCGCGCTGGGATTCCTGGGCTCGCTCGATATCAACCGCGGCGATGCCTTGCTGGGTTGGGACACCGATCAGTTCCCGAATGATCTGTGGTCCATGACCATGAGCATGTACCACGTCATCAAGGGCGGTGGACTCAATCAGGGCGGCTGCAACTTCGATGCCAAGGTGCGTCGCCAGAGCTTTACTCCCGAGGATTTGATCCATGCTCACGTTGGCGGAGCAGATCTCTGCGCCCGCGCATTCCTCACCGCAGCCAAGCTGATTGAGGACGGCCGGTATGACAAGATTCTGGCCGACCGGTACGCCGACTGGAAGAGCCCCGAAGCCGCCTCGATGCTCGAAGGGAAATACTCCCTCGACGAGATCGAAGCTCGTGCGCTCAAGAACAACATCGACCCGAAGCCGCGTTCCGGCAAGCAGGAACAGATCGAGAATTTCCTGGCTCGCATGATCTACTCGGACAAATTCTGAGAAGCTCATCCGGCAGCGTCCTGGACACTGTGCCAGGGCGCTGCCGGGGAACCAACGATACGCTGCGTGCGCTTCTTTCACAGGGTGGGAGTCCGGCCAGCTTGCGTATGGCTACGCGGGCAAATCGGCGATAAGAGCGCCAGGACTGTGAGAAAGAGTGGAATTGCGCGGTAAGCGCGCATCGTAGGCATGGATCCCCCTTGGTCAGGTTGCTCCTCTGCCACTTTCAGTACGCCGCAGAACCAATAAGGAAACGAAGCGCAACCCCGGAATGGATCGGCATCCGGGGGCGCGCCGCTTCGCGACGGGTAAAAGACCCGCTTGGTGTAGCATTCGCTTTCTGCCTCCTCATCCGTGTCGCAGTTGAAGCCTTCAACCCCCGGCCTCGTGCCGGCGGCTTGACTGCGAGCTCGAAGATGTATCATTTCCGTCAGGCCCAATCAGCCTTTGCAAGCCTCTTTCCTGTCAAAATCATGCGGGCGTTCTTGCTGTGGTTTGCTGTGCGTAGCTCGCCCGCCCAATCCACAAGATGGAGCTCCTTCCATGACCTATCCTGCCTTGCGTGGCGCCTCGATTCATCTTGCATTCGCCCTCCTCTTCCTCGCTTCAGCCTTTCCGCTCAGGAGTCAGGCCCCCGAAGGCCGGCGCGGTTACTATTCGAGCCCGTCTTTGCACGGCGACACCATCGTCTTCACCTCGGAGGGCGATCTTTGGACGGCGAGCGTGCACGGCGGCGCAGCGCGGCGGCTCACCACCGGCCTGGGCATCGAGGACGACGCGCGCATTTCGCCCGACGGAAAGACGGTGGCCTTCCGCGCCGATTACGAGGGACCGCGCGAGGTGTACACCATGCCCATCGACGGCGGATTGCCTCAGCGCCGCACCTGGGATGGCGAGTCGCAGCCGGAGGGCTGGGCGCCGGATGGACGGCTGATGATTGCGACCACTCGTTACTCCACGCTGCCGGAAATGCAGCTGGTGCTGGTCGATGATCGTGGCGGGCGCGAGATTGTGCCGCTGGCCCAGGCCACGGAAGGAGCTTATTCCGCGGACGGTCGCACGCTCTATTTCACGCGCTGGCCGAAGCAGCCGAGCGTGACCAAGCGTTACAAAGGCGGCACGGCGGAAAACATCTGGAGCTTTGATGGCAAGGATGAAGCCGTTCCGCTAACCGGCGACTACACCGGCGCTTCGACCAATCCGATGTTCTGGAACGGCCGTGTTTATTTTCTCTCCGATCGCGACGGCGTGATGAATGTCTACTCCATGGACGCCGAGGGCCGCCACGTGAAGCAGGAGAGCCATCAGCACCTTTTCGATGTCTCGTCGGCGTCGCTCGACGACGGGCGAATTGTCTACGCATCGGGCGCGGATTTGTGGCTGCTCGATCTCAAAAGCGGGAAGGATGAAGTCATTCCCATCACGCTGGTTTCGGACTTCGACCAGCTTCGCCAGCACTGGGTGACCAAGCCGTTCCAGTATCTGACCCAGGCGCAGCTCTCTCCCGACGGATCCGAGGTTGTGCTTACTGCGCGCGGCGAGATCTACGTAGCGCCAGCCAAGCCCGGCCGCGTCGTGAAGGTCGCGGGCGAATCGGATGTGCGCTATCGCGATGCGCATTTCCTGCCCGACGGCAAGAGCATCGTGGCGCTCTCGACCAAGAGCGGCGAGACGGAGTTCTGGAAATTTCCGGCCAATGGCGAAGGCGCGCCCGAACAGTGGACAAACGACGCCAAGGTGCTGCGTTGGGAAGGAACTCCCTCACCGGATGGCCTGTGGCTGGCGTATCACGACAAGGACCAGCAGTTGTGGATTTACGACGTCAAGGCCAAAACCGGCAAGCGTATCGCGCAGTCGATGAACGGCGACTTCGATCATCTCAGTTGGTCCCCCGATAGCCGCTGGCTCGCCTACGATGAGACCGCCGACAACAGCTTCGATCAGATCAAGGTGCTCAACATCGTCTCGGGTGAGATCAAGCCGATCACTTCGGACCGTTTCAACAGCGAGAACCCGGTGTGGAGTTCGGATGGCAAGTGGCTCTACTTCCTCTCCGACCGCAATCTCAAGTCGACGATTCATTCTCCGTGGGGACCGCGCGCGCCACAACCTCACTTCGACCGGACGATGAAGATCTACGAGCTGGCGCTCACGCCCGGGCTGCGTTCGCCGTTCCTGCCCGCCGATGAGCTGCATCCGGAGGGCGCGGAGAAGAAAGAGACCAAGAAGCCCGATACCCCGAAGCAACCGGACACCGAAAAGAAACCGGACACGCAAAAGCCAACGAACATCGCTCCGCCCGTCGCCACAGACCAAAAACCGGCAGTCGCTGAAAAGAAGCCGGAGAGCAATGAGAGCGATGACGCCAATGGAAAAGGCGAGAAGAATCAATTGGAGGTGAAGATCGACTTCGCCGGCCTCGATTCGCGTCTGCATGAGCTTCCCGTGCCGCCGGGGAACTACGATTCCCTCCAGGCCGCGGAGAAGCGGCTCTGCTGGACCAATGCGAGCGAAGGCTCCGAAGGCAAAGCCGCGCTGCAATGTCTCGACATTGCCAACAAGGGCGACGAGCCGGATACCGTGCTCTCCGACGTAAAGGGATTCGAGATCTCCCTTGACCGCAAGAAGATGCTGGTCTTGAAGGACGAAAGCTTTTTCGTCTTCGATTCCGACGTGAAGGGCGCGGGGTTGTTCGACCCTAAGACACTCGCCAAGAGCGCCGTCGACCTTTCGCACTGGACGATCTCGACCAATCCCCGCGATGAGTTTCACGGCATCTTTCTGGATGCATGGCGGCTGGAGCGCGACTACTTCTACGACCGCAACATGCAGGGCGTGAACTGGACCGCGATGCGCGACCGCTATCTGCCGCTTGTGGATCGCGTGGCCACCCGCGACGAGCTCAATGCGGTGATTGCGCAGATGGTGAGCGAGCTTTCGGCGCTGCACACTTTCGTGGTGGGCGGCGACGACCGCAAGCCTGCCGACACGGTTGAAATCGCCACCCTGGGCGCGTTGTTGCGCCGCGATGAAAAGGCCGGCGGCTACGTGGTGGAGCACATCTACCGGCACGATCCCGATTTGCCCGATCAGGCGCCCCCGCTGGCCCGGCCCGATTCGCTCGTCAAGGAAGGCGAAACCATTGTCTCGATCGACGGCCAGAGCCTGTTGAACGTAAGCGACGAGCGCGAGCTGCTGCGCGGCAAAGCCGGGCAGCAGGTGATGCTCAAGGTGAAAAGCGCCAAAGGCGAAATGCGCAATGTGCTGGCCACGCCCATCGGCCGGGAAGCCGACAATCACATGCGCTACGCGGAGTGGGAATACACGCGGCGGACCACAGTTGAAGCGGCGTCCAAGGGCGCCATCGGTTACGTGCACCTGCGGGCGATGGGCTCGAATGACATCGATCAATGGGCGCGAGACTACTTCCCGGTCTTTGACCGCCGGGGTTTGATTATCGATGTGCGCCACAACCAAGGCGGAAACATCGACTCCTGGCTGCTGGGCGAGTTGCTGCGCAAGGCATGGTTCTATTGGCAGCCGCGCGTCGGCAATCCGGCGTGGAACATGCAGTTTGCCTTCCGCGGGCACGTCATGGTGCTGTGCGACGAACTCACGGCCTCCGACGGCGAAGCCTTCAGCGAAGGTTTCAAGCGCCTGCACCTCGGCACGCTGATCGGCACGCGCACCTGGGGCGGCGAAATTTGGCTTTCCGGCAGCAACGTGCAAGCGGATAACGGCATCGCCACGGCCGCCGAAGTTGGCGTCTATGGGCCGGAGGGAATCTGGCTGATCGAAGGCCACGGCGTCGAGCCGGACAAGACCGTCGATAACCTGCCTCATGCCGCGTTTGCAGGCGCGGATGCGCAGCTCCAGGCGGCCATCGATCTGTTGACGCAGGAGATCAAAGAAGATCCACGGCCCGTGCCGCCGCATCCGCCCTATCCCGACAAGTCGTTCAAGTACAAGCCGTAGTTGAGAACAGCGGTTGGTCCCTATTCGAGCGGATAAGCCCCGGGCGTCCTGGCCTCGGCTTCGTTCCATCCCAAGAGCGCGCGCACATCCGCGGGAAGAAGATCGCTGGCGGCCGCATTGGGAATGGCGCGCTGCAGCTCGAAATTCCCCAGGTCGGGCCCCTTCAGAACGGAGCGGGGCGATTGATCGATCTCGACGCCATGGCTTTCAAACGCAGGCTCCAGCTTGCGAAACTCCGCAAGCGAGGCTGCCGTTTCGGAGCAGTTCGTCCCCGGCGCAGGAGCATAGGCAATTAATGCCGGCGTCGTGCCGAAGGCGGCGGCGAAGGGGGAACGGATGTAGACATTGCCGTCGACTTCTTTCGCCTGCGGGTGCTCGAGCTTGCCGCAAAGCGATGCTCTTTGCATGAACCCAAGCAGCGGATCGCGGAAGCCCTCCGTGGCCGCCATCACGTTATGGACAAAGACATGGCCTTCGCGCTGCTCCAAACCCGGACCCGTGGTGGCATGCCAGTCGAAGACGTCGCCCGCGGCCACGCGTTCGTTGCGCTCAAAGACTACGGGCGCATTCACAAAGGTGTTGTTGTAGGCGCGTACATTGGCCGAGTTTAGAACCGCGAGCCCTTTACCGGAATTCTCGACCACGTTGCCCGCGATCGTCATGCCGCGCGAAATCTCGACGAAGAGGCCGTTCAGCGCGTTCTGCACCCAATTGTCGACCATGACGCCGTCGTGGTTGCCCACGTCGAACCAGATCCCGTTGGAATAACTCTGGTCGGTGACCAGGTTGTCGCGGACGGTGACGCGCCAGGTCTGATTGAAGATCTTGACCGCGGAAGGAAAATAGCCGGTCAACTGCTTGAAGTTGTTGCGGCGGATGATGTTCTTTTCAATCAGCACATCGGAAGAACCGATCACGTAGATGCCTTCCGTGCCGGTATCGCTGATCAGCGAATTGCGGATGATGAGCCCATCGCCCCGGAAATAACCCGCCACGCGGGAGCAGTAGGTGATCGTTACGTTTTCGATCAGCGTGTGCGTCACCTCTTTGCCATAGGTCGACGGATCGGAGAGGCCGACCGGCTCATTGGTGGGCTCTTCGGCCGAGGTGAAGTGCTTCTTGCCTTCGATCTCCAGAGCGCGGTACGCATATTGCGTAAATGTGATGCCGCGAATCACCGGGCCTTTTCCGTCGGAGACCTTGCCGTGCGCGGGCCCGCTGGTACGCACCAGCGCGCTGTCCTGGGCGGTAATTTCCACCAGATGGTTGGTGGGATCGGCGCCAATGTAAACATATCCGTCCTTGTAATCGATGGAGTACGAATGGGGATCGAGCTCGCCCTCCCAGCCTTTCGAGGTCAGAAGCTCGCCGTCGATAAAAACCATGTCCATGTTGAAGCGGTAGAGCGGCGTCTTCAACCCTTCGTGGCTTCGGTTCCACCAGGGCAAAGGCTCTGCGGGGAAGAGATGCTTCCAGGGAGTTCTCCACACGTGGTTGGGCAATGCCTCCCATTGCGTCGCCACGTCGGTGCCCTTCAGAACCGGATGTTCGTCTCCATAGGGCTCGATCGTGATGCCCTGGTTGAGCACCAGGCCGCCGGTTCTGTAAATGCCGCCCCGCAGGACGATGGCGTCGCCGGTCACCACGCGCCCGATCGCTGCCTCGAGGGTTGTCGGATGGTCGAGTTCGGTTCCCCTGGCTTCGCCTTTCCCGTCCGGCGCAACGTAGTAGACCGTCCCCGCTTTGGGGATCTCATAATGCTGGTCGATCGGCCCATAAGGCCCGCCGGAAGGCTGTGGGTGAGCGAGTCCGGCAAGAAGAATGGAGAGGAGGGGGAGACGAACGATGAGTTTTAGCCGCATTTGTAATCCTTTATCTGGCGCTTCCCGGCGAAAGGCCGAGCGCATCGCATTTTTTCGCGCACAACCAGTATCGCAGCCGAAGATGCTTAAGAGAACCGCACGTGAAATCGCCCACCTGTAGGCCTCCATAGGTGGGCGATCTTGTGTGACAAGTTTGAGCGGTCGCGCGCGGCCAACCGGCTATTAGAGTGTGCTGGCTATGGAGGAAAAGAGCGCCGTTACCGCTGACGCTATGTGTTTCATGCCCCCGATTGCCGAGACTGCAATCAGTGCGGCCACCAAAGCATATTCGATAAGATCCTGGCCCTCTTCGTCGTTTGCAAGGTTCCGTACGGTCACGTAAAACCTGCGCATTTTGTGGCGCATTTCCTCGCCTTTCTAGCCTCAGCTTCAACTCTGACTCTAGGGCGCAGACCTGCAACGGGCAATGCATCCTTCGCTGCACCAGCCGCTGCCCGAAAAGTGTTATGCCGCAGCGCATCGGTAATCGGCAAATGGTTACCTTTTTCTTCTCCCGGCGCGCAGGGATCGTAATCCAAAGCGGGGCTCTTCCAAAAAGGCAGCGGTCGATCAAGACAGGGCGCCAATAAAATGACCTCTCGCATTGGAGAGGTCATGTCATCATCCGGATTCTGGAGCCGACGGTCAGACTTGAACTGACGACCTGCTGATTACGAATCAGCTGCTCTACCAACTGAGCTACGTCGGCCTGCATTCTTGATTGTATCGTTGCGCCGGAGGAGGGTAAAGTTGCGCTAAGTGGGCATCGCTCTTTCCGTCCGGCGCAACGTAGTAGACGGTCCCTGCCTTGGGGATCTCATAATGCCGGTCGATCGGCCCATAAGACCCGCCTGAAGGCTGTGCGTGACCGAGCCCTGCGAGAAGAATGGAGAGGAGCGGGAGACGAACGAAGAGATTTAGCCGCGTTTGTAATCCTTTATCTGGCGCTTCCCGGCGCAAGGCCGAGCGCATCGCGTTTTTTCGAACACATCCAATGTCGCAGCCGAAGAGGAGCGCACGAGAAATCGCCCACCTATAGGTCTCCATAGGTGGGCGATCTTGTGCAACGAGATTTGAGCGGTCGCGCGCGGCCAACCGCTCTAGAGTGTGCTGGCTATGGTGGAAAAGAGCAACGACACCGCTGACGCAAGGTGCTTCATGCTCGTGACCACCGCCAGAGCAACCAGTGAGGCCGCCAAAGCATACTCGATAAGATCCTGGCCCTCTTCGTCGCTTGCAAGGCTCTGTATCTTCACGTAGAGCTTCAGCAGTATGTCGTGCATTCGCTTGCCTCTTTCGATTCGACCCCTCACTCTAGATACTGGAGCGGAGACACAAAATGAGCAATGCATCCTTCGCTGCACCAGCCGCTGCCCAAAAGGTGTTTTGCCGCAGAGCACCGGTAACGGGCGAACGGTTACCTTTCTCGCCTCTTGGCGTGCATTGATCGTCATCCGCAGTGGGGTATTTCGAAATTGCAGCGGGCGATTAGAACAGGGCGTCAATAAAATGACCTCTCGCGTTGGAGAGGTCATGTCATCATCCGGATTCTGGAGCCGACGGTCAGACTTGAACTGACGACCTGCTGATTACGAATCAGCTGCTCTACCAACTGAGCTACGTCGGCCTGCATTCTCGATTGTATCGTTGCGCCAGAGGAAGGAAAAGGCAGGCGCAAGCCGCCGCGCTATACTTCTGCCCATGCAAATTGATCCTGTTCTCGAATGGCAAAGGCTGACCGCGGAGTACCGCCAGAAGAGCGAAGGCGAGCTGCTCGAACTTGCCGGCGACTTCAACGACCTGACGGAAGCCGCGCAACAGGCCCTCCGCAGCGAGATGCACAGCCGCGGCCTCGGCGACCCGCAGTCGCCTCGCGCACCAGAGCCGGTCTCATTTCCATCCCAGCCGCCAGGTTCCATCAGAGCGCAGCCGCCTGGAGTGCTTGGTGAGCAGGCGGGTGGGCTGCTTGGTCTTGGCGCAGAGATGCCACAACTCGTTCCCGACGATCCCGAAGACGGGAGCGGAGACGATGGTCCGCACGAGTACACGTGGAAGACTCCCCTCTGCAATTGCGACAGCAGCGAGGAGGCAGTACAGCTCCAGGCGGCGCTGCGCCGCGCCGGCATTGAAAGCTGGTTCAACTTTCAGGGTCGTACCACTTCCTTTGTGCCATCGACAGAGCACCAGCTCGGGATCGGAGGCGTCGAGGTCCTCGTCGCCGCCGATCAGCTCGATCAGGCGCGCCTCATCGCCGCCCATCCGATTCCGCAGGAAATTATTGACGAGTCAAAGGAAGAGATCCCGGAGTTTGTCGAACCCAAGTGTCCGCAATGCGGCTCGGACGACGTCGTCCTCGAAGGCGTGGACCCCGCAAACACCTGGCGCTGCGAGCAATGCGACAAGCAATGGACCGAATCTCTGCCGGAGACGGAAGAAGCAACCCCCCATGCGGCAAAGGACTCACTATAAACGGAAAGAGCCGCCCGGCAACGGGGCAGCTCTTCCCTCAGGGAGAATAGTTCCAACGGAGGCAAACCCATCAGAACTTTCTGGCTGCATGTTAGGTTGGGGGGAAAGCAGTGTCAAGGGAAAATGTGCAGGAAAATAAATTGTTATATTTCAATCATTTAACAATTCAACCTAGGGGTTGGAACCGGGATTCTCTTCGCCGATTATTCGCCAGTCAATTTACGGCTTTTCCCGTGATTTTGCGAGGTTTCTTGGGGTTTTTGTCCACTTTTCCACAGATTCAAAGGGGCGTTAACCCTTCGGATGCGGCCCTTCGATTGCTCCCATCCCATCCGCCGTTTTATCCCGCAGATCGAGATGGATGAATTCCTCGTCGAAGACCGAGGACGCCGGTTTGCCCCTAGCCATCCGGTAAAGCGCCCTGCCGCCGCCCAGGAACCCTCCCAGCAAAATGGCCGCTGCGGCGCCGATCCCGCTCAGCACCGTGATGCCCAGGAGCAGCTTGCCCGTCTTTTCGATTTCAGATTCCAGCGGTTGGGGAATCGACGTAACTTCCGCTTCGTAGTGCACCGATTCGAGCAGCCGGTGGCTCTCCTCGGGAATCGCATCGCCGCTCACGATCGCCACCAGCGGTCCGCTGTCGCGCACCTCGAGCGAGACCAAGTCGGAGTCGGTCAGCGGCTTGGGCCACGGCGGTTGCGCCTGGCTGCCTGCTTTCAGGTACGCGCGAATCGCATCCACCTTGTCGTGGGCCATCTGCGGCGTGGGGTAATCGATGAGCGTGAGCGTGGCCTGCCCGGAGGCGAGCGCGTAATTCGCCGTCACAGTTTCGGCGCCCTTATCGAAGTCGACCAGCGACGGCGGCAACACCCCGCCGGAACCTGCGTAGCTGGCCGGCCCCACTGCGTAGTGCGTGGTCTCGGGGTCGAGCCGGGACTTGGGCAGGCTGGCAAGAATGGGCGGAATCAGTGCGCGGCTCCCGCTCGCCGCAGGCAGTTGGCGGGAAATCTCGCGCAGTTCGCCTGCCGACATCGGCCCCACATGCGAAAAAGTCGCGTCCACCACGGTCGTTCCCACCCAGAAGAGAACGCGATTGTTGTCCGATGCCGCGCCGTTGCCGATCGCTTCCTTCGGCCAGTTATTCTGCCGGTAGTAGCTGTACGCGCCGTAGGCCCCGCTCACATCGTTAAACCGCAGCGCGCGCAGGCGCAGCGTTTCGCCCTCGCGCTTGTAATTGGCCACCACAGCCGCGTTGAATCCGTACTCCTTCAGCGCCGCGGCATTCGCCGGGTCGGCCTGCGCGGGATCGGTAACGGTTTTCGACGGCTCCGCTGTCTCCCAGCCGTCAAACTCATCGGGAAGAAGTGCCTTCGGCGAGGGCGGAAGCGTGAGGACGGTGGCCGATTTCTTCTCCGCGGCGGTAGGCTGCCCCGCCTGGGCGCACGCCAGCGCCGTTCCGCAGCTCAGCGCCGCCACACCGCAAACCATCGCCAACCACCATCGCATCAAAAACTTCTCGCTTCCCCAGGGCGTGCGTAGCGCAAGCTCCCAATCTTCAGGGTACACGCTCGCGCCGCGCCGCCGGGCAGTGAGCCAGCTTGAAGCCGCCGTGAGCGCCGCGATAGGAACGGGGAGCTTTATTGCGTGCCGCATAAATAATGTCCTGAAGAGCGCGCCGGAGGCGCAGTGGTTGTTAGCCCCGCGCTTTAGCGTGGGGAAAGCGGGTTCCAAAGATGAACTCCGGAGTCCCGTAGGGACGGCGCTAGGAAATTCCCTTTGCAGGGATCAATAACCCCTGTGAAACGGTTTCTTTCAAACTGATCCCGTTGCCCCTCGTCGCGCATGCCTACTCTATTGGACACGAAAACACGCCGAAAGGTTCCCGCCCTCCGGTCAGTGAATGGTCACAGGCCCTTGCGCAGATTCCGGCGTCCCGGTGCGGTAGGCGCCCAGGCCTCTTGCCATGCTCTCCAACTCCTCGGCGTGTGCGGAGAGGCCGCAGGGATGCCCCTCCGTCTCCAACAGGTGCCCATTTTCACGGATCATGGCGAAGAGTGGGCTGGCCAGGGCCTCGCGCAGATTGCATCTCTTCACGTTATGCGTCGCCAGCGGGGAAACAGGACAGGCGGTAACGTCTCCGCTCGGATTTACATGGGCGAAGCCGCGTCCGGCGGAAACACATCCCCCGAAGAACTCTTCATCGCCGGGTGAATGCACGATGAAAGCCCCGCCGCTCGCGCGCTCCCGATACCGAACCACGGTTTCGCGAAAGCGAATCCGCTCTTCGATCGTGAGCGGCGTGCCGCTTTCGCAACCGCTCGTGGGAATCTCCTCGATGAACATCGCCAGCGGGCCGCTGTGGGCAATCAACTCGTCAATATGGCGCGGTTCCGACCAATATTCGATGTTGGCCGATCCCACCGTTACGGCCAGACCCGTCAAAACACCGGCATCGCGCAGCCGGTCGAGAGCGCCGAGAGCCTTCGCGTAAACACCGCGGCCGCGACGAAGGTCCGTCAGCTCGCGATTGCCCTCCAGGCTAACCACGATCACCGTGTTGGAGCAGTTCCTCAGAATCTCAAAATCGCTCGGCTGCAATGCAGTGCCGTTGGTGAAGACCAGGAAGAGCCGGTCGGGATGATCCCGGAAGAGCTTTGCGATGCCCGGGAGCAGAAAGGGTTCGCCACCGGCGATCATGAATGCCATCACACCCAGCCGCACCGCTTCGTCCACAATGGAGTTCCAGTCGCCCAAGCTGAGTCCCGGCTGCGTCGGAGTGCTGGTGACGGTGCCCACCGCTCCTGCGTAGCATCCGGCGCAGCGCAGATTGCATTTGGAAGTGACACTGAGAACCAGAAAGGGAGGAACTTGCACTCCACCGGCAAGCGCGCGGGCCCGCGCACGTTTCGACTGCCCAATCGTCCGCGCCAGGCGGAGAAACCCGGGAAGGTAGCGCGGATTCCGCACCACCCATGGAACCAGAACGCGCGCGAGATGCGGATCGATCTCCTCAATCCGGCGTGTGAGCGAGAATAGGCGGTTCGCGAGGAAGTCGCTTGCCTCGCTGGGCAAATTGGTGGTGGAGCTCATGAGATGGTTACGAATATACGCCCTCGTTTGTTCCCTTCGCGAGTGCACGGCTCACAGCCCCGAGGTCGCCTGCCACGCATCGAACACCGCGAGAGCCCGCTCACACTGCAACCGGTGCCGTTCCTTCTTGTCGCGGATCTTATTGTGCACTTCCTCTTCGAGTGGCTCCAGCAGATCGAAGGTGATGTTGGCCGGCTGAAAGTTTTTTGGATCGGCGTGCGTGATGTAATGCACCAGCGAGCCCAGCGCCGTAGCCCGCGGAACCGGCACCGGCTCCTCGCCGCGCGCGAACGCCGCGGCATAGATCGCAGCCAGCATTCCCGTCGCGATCGATTCCGTGTACCCCTCCACGCCGCCGATCTGCCCGGCAAACATCAGCCCGGGTGTGCTCTTCAGCCGCAGGCATTCATCCAGCAGCACCGGCGCGCAGATGTAGGTGTTGCGATGGATCTGCCCGTAGCGCAGGAAGCGCGCGTTCTCGAGTCCCGGAATCAGCCGTAGCACCCGCGCCTGCTCGCCAAACTTCAAGTGATTCTGGAAGCCGACCAGGTTGTAGCTGTCGGCGCGCAGGTTCTCCTTGCGCAACTGCACCACGGCCCAGGGCGTTTTGCCGGTGCGCGGATCGCGCAGCCCAACCGGCTTCATGGGACCGAAGCGCAGCGTGTCGCGCCCGCGCGTAGCCAGCACCTCGATGGGCAAACAGCCTTCAAAATACTCGAGCTTCTCCCACTCCTTGCTTTCCGCGGCTTCGGCGGCGAGCAACGCGTCGTAAAAGCGGTCGTACTCCGCGCGGTCCATCGGGCAATTGATGTAATCGGCCGTTCCCTTCTCCCAACGCGCCGCAAAATACACGCGGCTCATCTCGATCGATTCGGCATCGACGATCGGCGAGATCGAGTCGTAAAACGCCAGATGCCCCGCGCCGGTCAGCCGCTCGATCTCCCGGCTCAGCGCCTCCGAAGTGAGCGGCCCCGTCGCCACAATCGTGCACTTCGTGCCGTCCTGGCTTTGGAGTAGCGCGTCATCCAGCCGAGTCACTTCCTCGCGATTCACGTGAATCCGCTGCTCGGCTGCAATCGCCTCCGCGATGCGCCGGGAAAACTCCACGCGATCGACAGCCAAAGCGTGGCCCGCAGGCACAGCGGTCTCATCGGCAATGCGCAATAGCGCGGAGCGCCCGCGCCGCATCTCCTGCTTCAGCAGCCACGGCGCGGTGTTCGGCGACTCGCTCTTGAGGGAGTTCGAGCAAACCAGCTCGCCGAAATCCGTCGTCTGGTGGGCGGGCGTCAGGCGCGGTTTTCCATCCACTACCGCGCGCATCTCGTAGAGATTCACCTCGCAGCCCAGCCGCGCGGCTGTCAGAGCTGCTTCGCACCCCGCCAGGCCGCCGCCGATCACGCGAATCCTCACGGCGCACTCTCCGCGCTGGGGTGCCCCATCCTTGTCCGCGTTTCTTGCGGAAAAGGATGGGAGACCAACTCTTCCGGTTTCTCCGCCAACCGCGTCAGCGCCTCACCGCTCAACCGCACATTGCGCCACTCGTCCAGAAACTCGGCGCCCATGGCGCGATAGAAATCGATCGCCGGAGTGTTCCAGTCCAGAACCTCCCATTGCAATCGCTCGCAGCCCTTTTCTAAGGCGACAGACGCCACGCGTTCGAGCAGCGCCTTGCCAATGCCCCGTCCGCGAAGCTCCGGCAACACGAACAGGTCCTCAAGGTAGATTCCCGGCCGGCCCATCCATGTGGAATAGTTATAGAAAAACAAGGCGAAACCGGCGGGTTGGCCGTCGTGCTCCGCCATCAGGCAGGAATAAAAAGGATGTGGGCCGAATCCATCGCGCAAAAGCCCCTCCTCGGATGCCACCACTGCATCAGGCGCCCGCTCATACGCCGCAAGGGCGCGAATAAAGGCCAGAATCTGCGCCACATCGGCCGGGGTCGCACTGCGAATCTCCGTTCCCATGCCTCCATTCTAGGGCCTGTTTCCAACCCCCCGTGCGGGCCCTTGACCCTCCGCGCATTGAACCCATTGCCCCAGAGCCGATCAAGCTCCGCTAACCCCGCTAACCCCGCCAACCTCGCTAACTCCGCTCTTCTCCTCTGTGATACAGGCCACACCCGCGCCTTCGTTTGCCGCACTACCATGAGAACCGTATGCAGCGCGGCGCATCCTGACTCCGGAGCGCAGGGGGTAGCTTGTGAGCCGATTCCGGAGCGCCGGAGCGTCGCCGGACTGATCCCTCTTGTGCAGGGTGCGCGCTGGGATTTAACGTGGGTTTTGCTCACAAAGGCGCTTTGCTCCACCCCGCGCCTGAGATTTTTGATTTTTTTTGAGCTCGCGGGCAGCAAGGCTTCCCGCCGCTCTCAAGGAGAGAACATGAAACGCAATCTTTCACTTTGCCTGCGCCTGGCTGTTGCCGGACTATTGGCGCTGGCTCTCGTGCCTGTACATGCGGAGCAAGCGTCCGCAAAGACAGGCAAGATTCATGGCAAGGTCATCAATCCTACCGGCCAGCCCCAGTCCGGAGGCTCGGTGAGCCTCTCCACCGATGGCGGCACGACCCTGAAGTACACCTTCCCGGTCGATGGGACCGGCAACTACTCCGGTCAAGCGCCGCAGGGAACTTACATGGTGATCTACCGCGCCGACAATACGCCGGCCGGCCAGATGGTCGATTCTATCCGCGGCGTCAAGATCGTCGAAGGGCAGGACACGGCACAGGACCTCGACATGTCGCGCCAGGAGTATCTCGACAAAATGTCGTCCGAGGATAAGAAGCAACTCGAGGAGCTGAAGAAAAAGAATGCCGAGGCGCTGAAGGCCAATGTCCTCATCAATCAGCTCAACGCCGATCTGAAAACGGTCACCCAGGACAAGAAGGATATCGACAACGCCGCCGAGGCCGCGACCCAGGCGCTGGGGGCCAAGGCCTCGAATACCGATATTGCCGACAAGACGAACGAGATCAAGACCGCCAAGTACACCGACATCGTGAGCCTGATGACCAGGGACAGCGGCCTCAAGCCGGACGAGGCCCTGTTGTGGACCCAGCTAGGCTACGGACAGCTTGGGCTCAAGCAATGGGACGACGCGATCGCGGCCTACAAGAAAGCGATCGATATCGAAACCGCCGCCAAGCCGAAGCCGCGCGCCTCTGTCCTTGGCCAGGCGCAGTCCGGTCTGGGCGAAATCTACGCGCGCACTGGCAAGATCCCCGAGGCCAATGCCGCCTTTGATGCAGCCGCCAAGGCGGATCCCGCAAACGCGCAGCTATATCTCCGCAATCAGGCCGTCATCTTCTTCCAGGAGAACAACCCCACAGCGCAGGCCGCGGCGGCGGATATAGCCATCAAGGCCTCTCCGAACCCGAACGATCCCACCCTCGCGCTGATGTACTACCTGAAGGGCCAGGGGTTGATTATGAATGCTACCGTCGACTCCAAAACAGGCCGTTACGTTTTGCCCCCGGAGTGCACGGCGGCCTACCAGAAATATCTGGATTTGGCGCCCACTGGACCGTTCGCCAACGACGTGGCGGGCATTCTGACGCAGGCGGGCGAGAAGGTCAGCTCCTCCTACCACGCGCCGAAGTCGAAGTAACGCGCCGTCGAAGGGAATCATCGCAAGGGCGTCCGCCACGGCGGCCGCCCTTTGTGTCTCCGCCCGCATCGATGCAGGCCCTGGTGTCCTGTCCCTAAAGTTCGCAAGATAAGTACGGCCGTCATCCTGAGCGAGCTTTGGCACATGAAATGCGCCAAAGCGAGTCGAGGGACCTGCGGTTGCTTTTCACGGACTTCAGATTGACCACACCACCACCGCTCCCCCATCTACAATCCAATCCATGGCGATCGAGTCGACCGGCGAGTTGCTCAGCTACGCGCAGGCAGCAGCTTATGTGGCCAGGCGTGCGGAGCGCATCGCGCGCAGCAAGCCTGCGAAGGAACGCGTTAAGCTGGCCGCCGCGATGGGACGCGTGCTTGCCCAAACCCTTCGCGCCGATGCCGACCAGCCGCCCTTTGCCCGATCCACGCGCGACGGCTACGCCTGCCGGGCCGCGGAGATCTCCACGCATCGTCCGCTTGCCGTGGCCGGCGCGACGCGCGCCGGTGACGCTCCCTCCGGGCCGCTCGTGCGCGGCGTCGTCTGGGAGATCATGACCGGCGCGCCGCTTCCTCGCGGCGCCGACGCCGTCGCCATGCTCGAGCACGTCGAGGCCTGCGGAACGCCGGCCGCTCCAGCGATTCGTCTGCTGCCGCCGCGCGCGATCTCGCCCGGCGAGAACATCGTGGCCCGTGGCGCGCAGGCGCGCAAAGGCGATGCCTTGCTGCCGGCGGGAACCTTGCTCGGCGCGACGCAGATTGCTCTTGCCGCCTCCTGCGGCGCGACCCATCTCACCGTCTACGCCCGGCCCCGCGTGGCCATCCTCTCCACAGGCGACGAGCTTGTGCCCATCGCCGCCAAACCCAAACCCGGTCAGATTCGCAACTCCAGCGGCGCCATGCTGGCCGCCATGGTTCGCGCTGCCGGCGGCGAGCCGTGGATCTTGCCCATCGCGCGCGACACCCTGAAATCTCTCGACGCCGCGCTCGCCCGCGCCGCCGCAGCCGATCTTCTCCTCATCACCGGCGGCGTTTCGGCCGGCAAATTCGACCTGGTCGAGCCGGCCCTCGCCCGCTTGGGAGCACGCTTCCACTTCACCGGCGTGCGCATCCAGCCCGGCAAGCCGGTGGTCTTTGGCGAACTGCGCCATTCCACTGGCCCGGTCCAAAACGAGAACGGCACGAAGTGCTGCTTCGGATTGCCGGGCAATCCCGTCTCCTCCTCCGTCACTTTTCTACTCTTTGCCGCGCCGCTTCTGGCCGCGCTTGCCGGCCGCATCGATCTTGGACCCCGCTTCGCTCTCGCGCGCCTGACTGCCGAGGTCAAAACGAAACCCGGCCTCACGCGTTTTCTGCCCGCCGCCTGTACCTTTGCCGCTCCCGTGCCCGAAGTCGCCTGCGTTTCCTGGCAGGGCTCGGGCGATCTGGCCGCTATGGCGCTGGCAAACTGTTATCTGGTCGTGCCCGAAGACTCCAAGCGTCTCAAGGCAGGCGCAACCGCCCGCATTCTTCTTCCCTGAGGAGCTTCATGCGCAAACAGCTTTCGCACTTCACTTCATCCGGCCAGGCCTCCATGGTCGACGTCGGCGGCAAGCAGCCCACGCGCCGCACCGCAACCGATTCAGCCTTCGTGGAGCTTTCCGCCGCGGTCGTCGCTGCTCTGCCCTCGAACCCCAAGGGCAACCCGCTTGAAGTCGCGCGCTTCGCCGGCATCCAGGCCGCCAAGCGCACCGCCGAGCTGATTCCCATGTGTCATCCGCTGGCCCTCACCCACGTCGATGTCGAGACGAAGCTCGTTGCCGGCGGCGTGCGCAACGGTGTGCGGATCAGGGCCACCGCATCCGCCCTCGGCCCCACCGGCGTCGAGATGGAAGCCCTCACCGCCGCCGCCGTCGCCGCGCTCACCGTCTACGACATGACCAAAGCCCTCGACAAAGCCATCGTCATCCGCGACCTGCGCCTCGAATCCAAGACCGGCGGCAAAAGCGGCGACTTCTCGCGCCCCACGAGTTGACCGTCGGCCAGCGCACCCCGCAGATCGCACAATCTGCGTCAGCCCACACCAGCGCATCCAGCCGCGATGCGCTCGCCAACCCGCGAAGTCGCGCCAGCGACGCGAACTTGCCTTCTTCGTTTAGAAAGGAAAAATCTACCGCGCGATCAGAAACATCACCCAGCTCAGCACAATCGCCGAGCCCACAAACAGCAGGAAGCAGTACGCGCCGTAGCGCACCATCTTCCGCGGCGTGTCGCGCATGGTAATGCCGAAGACCGTCGACGCGAACAGCGAGAACAGCAGCACCGCGGCAAAATGGGAGGGATGAATCACGGCTGCTTCCTCCCCGTGCGCAGGTTGTGCGCGTCCACGGCGGCAATGATGTTCAACAGGCCCGCAACCACGATGAAGACTTTGCCGTAATCGGCCACCGTGGTCTGGGTGGGTTGCGCGCCCAGTCCCAACCCGCGGCTGACTATGTAGAGGAGGCCGCTGCCGAGGTCGCCAGCCATGCCCAGCAGGCCGAGAATATCCTGCGCACTGGTGTAGAGCTTGCCCTGCATCGCCAGTCCCAGCACGAACATGGCCACAATCGACACCGCCAGCAGCGTCCCGCGCACCCATTTGCCCTGCAGGAAATGCCCCGCGCCCGGCACCAGCCATCCGGCGATCAGCGGCAGATAAACGAACCCTTTGTCAGATTTCTTGCCCGCAACGGGCCTGTTCGGCGTGGTCGACATTCCTTCTTGACTATACAAGAACAGCCTCCCGTGGGAGCGATCGCTCGAGGATCGCGCGATGGAGCCGGTCGAGCGGGAGATTTGGAGGAAACGCTACACGGCGCAGCGGGTCAGCAAGTCGGCAGGCTAGGGGCCGGCGGGGGCATGGGCTGTTCTCGTCAACTCGGCGGCATCTCCGGACAGATCGGCGAACACTTGCCGGCTTAGCGGGACCTATCGGTATCTGATCGAATGCCTTGGCGGCTATGCACCTTTCCAGGTATTCAACACACTGCTTTCGAAGCTTCGCACAAGCAGGCAATCCTCGATCGAGATATTGTCGATGCTATATTTCTGCGAGGGCGCGATGTACAAGATGGATTGCGATCGCACCTTCGCCAACGGCTGACGCAACCCGTTTCACGTTTCCGGCGCGGATGTCGCCAACTGCGTAAACCGCTGGCAAGCTCGTCTCAAGCATCTGCGGCGGCCGGCTAAGAGGCCACTTTCGTGGTGCGCTTGCCAGAATCGGATCCAGGTCCCGCCCTGTAAGAATGAAGCCCCGCTGATCCAGGGCGACACAGCCACGCAGCCAGTCGCTGCGCGGTGAGGCGCCCGCCATCACGAAGACGTGCCGGATCTCGCGCATCGATCTTTCCCCCGACGACCGATCGAGCCAGAGGACGCGTTCCAGGCGTGAATCGCCCTCTAATGACAGAAGCTCAGTCTGGAAATGCAGCTCGATCGCCGGATGCTCTGTAATCCTCTGGATCAGATAGCGCGACATCGTCTCGGAAAGCGTCTTTCCGCGAACCAGCATATAAACCTTGCGCGCAGTCTCTGCCAAAAAAACTGCTGCCTGACCGGCCGAATTGCCTCCGCCGATGACGATGGCCTCATCGCTTCCGCAAAGTTGCGATTCCATGAATGTGGCTGCGTAATAGATTCCCTTGCCTTCGAACTGCTTCAAGTTGGCGATATTCGGCTTGTTGTATTGCGCTCCAGAGGCGATGACGATGCTGCGCGTCTGCAGAATGCCGCCATTCTCGAGCGTGAGCTGGTATGGCCTCTGATCGCAGTTGATCTGGACCACTCGTTGCCCCACCCACATCTGAGCGCCGAATTTTTCTGCCTGGATAACTGCGCGGCCTGTGAGATCCAGGCCGGAGATGCCCATAGGGAAACCAATGTAGTTCTCTATCTTTGAGCTCGCGCCCGCTTGACCGCCGGGAAACTCGGCCTCGATCACGACGGCGTCTAAGCCCTCGGAAGCGGCGTAAACCGCCGCCGCCAGTCCGGCCGGACCAGCGCCCACGATGGCCACGTCGCGAATGCGCGATTCATCGAGTGTGCCCCCGAATCCCAGACATTCAGCCAACTGCTGCGTAGTGGGATTGCGCAGCACGGCCCTTCCGCTGCAAATCACAACCGGTATTTCTTCGATCTTGAGATTGAAACGATCCAGAAGCTCTTGAGCGGCCGTGTCGCTGTCAAGGTCCACATAGGTGTGCGGGTGACTGTTGCGGGTGAGAAACTCGCGCAAGCGCAGCGTATTGGCTGAGTGCCGCGATCCCATGATAATCACGTTGCCCAGGCCTTCTGTAACCAGCGCGAGGCGTCGCAGGATGAAGGCGCGCATGAAGATATCGCCGAGTTCGGCGTCTTTGGCGATGAGCGTGCGCAAGGCATCTCCGCTGACTTCAAGGAATTCTCCCGGCTCGGCGACACGTCCGCGCGATAAGGACCGGGCCCCGGAAATCATGACCATTTCTCCGGAGAAACCTCCGGAACCATAGGTCACCAAAACGTGCTCGCCGGACAGTCTCGTCATCAGAATCTCGAGCTTCCCTGAGAGCACAACAAAGCAGGGCATCCCCAGCTCACCCGGCTCGAAGAGGATCTCTCCGGCCCGCATTGCTCTTGAAATGCCGTAGGGCCGGATGCGGTCAATCTGGGCGGGGGTCAGGACAGGGAACGCCTGGGCCTGGCGGTCGGGCGTGTTGATCGATGGCAGCATCGACTCGGCCACTTCTAAATGCCCTCCTCCAATGGCTGATTCCGCTTCCCCGATCATCATGATCATCTCATGGGTAACCCGCCCGCAGCACGCTGGCCTGGCCCCTGCCGGGATACACCAACCGTCGGCCTGCCCTAATGACCACTGAAAAGCCGCGCTATCCTCACCGCAACCCCGTGGCGCGCGGGTCGGTCCAAAAGCCGGAGGATCGGCAGTGGTCGAGCTTTCGCCATTACGCCACCGGAGTCGAGGGAACCGTCGAAATCGAGTCGTTTCGGACAGCGTGGAAGCGGCAGGGACGGACGCTGACTCCGGTTCTGAGAACCGGGAACACAGTGGGTTGAAGTTCGTGCTCTCCCACATCTCAGAATCGAGATGTGAACACAAGCCGACTTCTCGTTACGAATCCGGTGTCGGTGAGCGCATTGGCGATATTTCGCTCATCGAACTATCGGGCTGGACGACACGCTCATTTCCCCTTTAGTTTGGTCGAGATGAGAGAGTTGGGATGACTGAACCAGTGCCATACTAGAGAATGTTTGAAATCTGACACCATGGCTTTGACCGGAGAATCCTATGCGGAAGACTCGTATTAAGCTCATCGCTTCGGCGCTCCTTTTGCAAGCCGCTTTTCCTTCGCTGAACGGCTACGCGCAGGCGCAGGCCGCGAAGTCTCGGTATCCGGCCATGGCCCCTCTTGGACAGTATCTGATGCCGGAGAGCGCGGAGATTGCGCTGGCCCAAAGCGCCGCCCCGGCGTCTATCTCGGGCGCAGCCGAGGTGATGGTGCTGAGGCGGGACGGCTACGCGACCGCGGTGAAGGGCAATGACGGCTTCGTCTGCATCGTCGAGCGATCGTGGGGCAAGGCCACCGACGACCCGGAGTTCTGGAACCAGAAAATGCGCGCGCCCCATTGCTTCAATCCGCAGGCAGCCAGGACGTTTTTGCAGATTTACCTGATGAAGACCAAACTGGTGCTGGCAGGCAAGTCGAAGACGGAGATACTCAACGCAATCACATCCGCGCTGGACCGTAAAGAACTGCCGCCGCTGGAGCCGGGAGCAATGGCCTACATGATGTCGAAGCAGCAGTATCTGGGCGACGACGCTATGAGCTGGCGCCCGCATGTGATGTTCTTCGCTGCGGGCGACGCAACGAAGAGTTGGGGGGCCGATCTGCCGGACTCGCCGGTGATGGCCGCGAACGACCCTGAAGAACGGGTGACAGTTTTGTTCGTATTGGCCGACAAATGGTCCGACGGGACCATGGCTCCGGCGATGACGCACTGACGTAAGGAAGCGCTGCACAAGCCCCGAGCGTTGCCTCAGTGTCTAAATCCGCATTGCGATTGCTGAACCCTACTGCACGGCTGAAGCCGGGTGCCCCGCATCTCGCTTTTGAGATGTGGGATAGCACGAACCTTGGTTCTCACGATGTGTCTTCTCGCCAATGACGAAGGGCCTTGCCCGCTATCAGCAAGCCGGAGGATTGGCAGTGGTCGAGCTTTCGCCGTTACGCTACCTGAATCGAGGGAACGGTCGAAGTTGAGTCGTTTCGAACTGTGCGGAAGCGGGAGGGACGGACGTTGACACAGGTTGTGAGAACCGGGAAAACGGTGGGTTGAAGTTCGTGCTTTCCCGCATCTCAAAGTGAGATGTGGGGCGCACCGGCGGCGAGTCGGCGGGTTAGCGAGTCGGAGAGTAGCGAGCTTGTAGCCGGGAGCCGGTAGCTCTTAGCTCGGCCTAGGGCTGACGTTGTCGGATCGAAACATAGGTTTCTTCGGTGGAATCTCCCCAAACTGATGTTCGAGGTTTAATCTGGCGACACGGAATCATCAGCAGAAATCGCTGCGGAGTGAGTGAAATGAATCCTGCGAGCGAAGTACAAACGCCAAGCTGGAAGCTGTTTTGGGGGGAGCGAAAGCCGATTGCGCTTGGGCTCACCTGCGGCAGCGTGTTTTCCGCGCTTTTCCCACTTGTTAAGTCGGCGTTCCATATCGGCCGAATCTGGCTCAAAAACCCCTCTAACGCGGACGGGAATGCCCTTCCCGCAGTAGTCGGGGTGATTGTTGTCGTTGTGCTTTTAATCTGGCCGGGGCCACTTTTCCTGCGGTGGTGCCGATCGCTGCGGGGTGGTTTGTGCCGAGGATCGTTCGCAGTCCCATTCGTTGCTATGTTCCTAACCCTTGGATTGCGCTATCGGATACCAGCCCTCTGGTGGCACCTTACGATCCCAGTCGTCTTCGCCCTAACGACCGGTTGCCTCTATGCCGCTTTTGCACGGTCGAGGCGAGTCCACATCATAACCGACGATTCCGACGAAGCAAAAGTGTCCATCGAGGATGCGTGGCCCCAGCGCAAGTCGCTTGCGGAACATATCGCGAGTTCTATATTAGCCGATGGCAAGGCGACGTATGCGATCTACGGCGGCTTCGGATCAGGCAAATCGTCGATGTTGAATTTTGTCGCCGCCGCTTTGAACATGGGCCGGGATCAAAGCCCCATCATTGTCAGGTTTAGCGGATGGCTCCCTGGCTCGCAAGACAATCTCGCCGACCAGTTATTGCACGATATCGCGGCGGAATGCTCCAAGCGATTTTATCTGCCCGGACTGCGCCGCTCGGCATTGCGATTGGCAAGGGCGCTGACAACGAGCATCCCGCATGCGAGCGGCTTTGCGGAGTTGATACCACAGAGCACGCAAAATGATGCCGTGAACGAGTTCAAAAGCGTTCTTGATAACCTGCCCCTGAGGGTGGTCGTCCTCGTTGATGAAATCGACCGAATGCGCAAAGAAGAGCTCTTTACACTCCTCAAGCTAATCCGTGGTTTCTATGCGCATCCTCGGATTAGCTTTGTGTGCGCACTTGAGCGTGATCATGTTGAGAAGCTAATCCGCGAGGAGTTCGGCTCCGTGGACAGCACCTTTTACCACAAGTTCTTCGCCGAGTCGTTCACAATTCCGAAACTTCTCGGTGAGTTTTTGGAATCTGAAACCCACGCAGCGCTCATGTCGGTCTTTGACCGCCTCGATTGGTTTAAGGGCAACGAAAAAGCCAGAGATGCATACTCGAATCAGCTTCGCGATCACTGGAGAGACATCTTTGTACCGCTATGCACAAACGCCAGGGAGATCAATAGGCTTGCCACTTCCCTTCGCACACAGGCATGGCGTTTGATTGATGAAGTCGATCCGCTTGATCTGACCCTTGTGGCTGCGCTCCGTCACTTTGCACCGGACGCTTTGGATTTGATTTGGTCCTGCGGCGATGTGCTTTGCGCACATGACCTTAACGGCAGCATTAACGCCCCGGACAGAGCATATGAAGCCGCAGTATCCTCATACCTAGAACGAGAAGGCAAGCTCTTCTCTGGTCTAGGCCTGCGGGAGCAGGTTAGACGAGTGCGGGATCTCTTGTTTGACGGCCTAGAGGGCGTCCTCGATTCTAGGGACGCCGACACGAATAAAAGGGTGAGCGCGAAACTCAGATACTTCGAGCTGAATCAAGCTGCAGCCAGGACGCGCCGGCTTCGGAGCAGGTCTTATTTCCCTGCATACTTTCAAGATGTTTTGCCTGGCGCTATCTTCCCAGAAAAAGAGTTGTCCCGAGTCCTTGAAGAGCTGCGGGTATCGGATGAGTTTAAGGGCACCCATCTCCTACTCAATGAACTCGGAAAGTTCGCTGAAAACGGTGCAAAGAAGCTTAATTTCCTAGACAAGCTAAAAGACAATGCAACCCGGGTGCTCGATTTGGACAAATGCATGTGGGTCGCAAACGTGTTGGTTTCTCGATCAGCGGGACTGGATGACCCGAATCAGGAATTGGAGCACAGACAAATCACCCAATTTGTCGCAAATGTGTCGGATGAATTGTTCTTAGCAGGAAAGCTCGACCTGAGGCTCCAGTTCGCTCAAAAATGTATTCTCGCTGCGCGCTCCGATGGAGTAGCTGTGAGGATCTTCCAGTGGACCGCTGTTGGCCGGACAATTGTCGAAAACATTACATCCGCACAGAGGGGAGTGCAGCCCATCGCCAGGGAGAACCTGGAGGCCGCCTATCTCAGTCGAATGGAAGATCGCTATGGGCCTGCGATCGGCTTGGATAGGGTCGATTTGAATCTCTCCTATTGGCAGGCCTTCGGTGAGTGGGGACGGATGTTGAAGAAAAGTCCGTGGGCAAGAGACGAGGAGATGCAGTGGAATTTCTGGAAGCGATACATCTCTTCTCCGGAAAACATGTCCACCTTTGTCCACTTTGCGCTTGAGCCCTTGCTCGTCTACGGACAGAATTTGCCTCAAACCCCGTATGCTATTGACGATTTCTTACCCAAGGAAATGATTCGCGACATGGCCCGCCATAATCCTCCATACGATGATCCGATGGCTCTTTCCTGTCTGAGGGAGATCCTTGGTAAGGATGCTCTTCCAGAACCGCTGAATCGAAAGCCAGCACCTTAGCGGGCCCCGCGCACGCGCGGTCCGCTAAGGGATGCGGGTATGAGCGCGGCTGCGCCGAGGGCTTTGTCTTTCGGAAAGATGGGTGTGCGATTTCGGCATCAGCGAACTCGCCCATAACGCGGAGCGAGGCTTGAACTCTGGCGCCACGCGCGCCGGCCCGTCACTTGGAGCCGCTTAGGAACTTGAATATTTTGTCGATAAACTGCTGTATTGGGTCCAGCAGGTGCGTGGAGGGAAACGCCATCGCAATGACCACGAAGATGAGAACAGGAGCTATCACGAAGGCATAAGGTGTTTGGAACCGATCCCCAAGCTCCTCTTTCTGTTCCTGAATGGCGCGCTTGAGGCTATGAAACTTCGTGTCGTACCGCTTGATCTCTTCGTCCGATGCGATTTGGATCGGCGACTCGCGCTTGGCCCGGTCGTCCTTAAGATTCTGAATCTCGAGTTTGATCTTTTCCGTCTCCGCGATGTTCTTAGGAATTTCGGTCGCATCCTTGACCGTTCCGACACCCTTCTGGATGGCTTCGCCAGTGATCTTGCCGAGAACGTTGATGAGCCAAAGAGGAAGAGGCATCGCGGTGGTTCCATTTCAGTTGCTGTCCAGCGTAGCCGAAGACTGGCTCTCGCAACAAGCGCGGAGTGCGCGTTGGGCTCGCCCAGAAAAACCGCCTCGCCATTTGCCGATAATTTCGCCCTCCCGGCGCATACTTTTCTTGAATGGCCATCCACTCCAACCCGT